>LSQX01255825.1_pt1 | contig 24332 bp, 25 predicted proteins | sample 654561 | NCBI WGS metagenome assembly LSQX01 (sample SAMN04489861, study PRJNA283612) | anaerobic digester metagenome | isolation source: 4 biogas reactors fed with cattle manure at either 37C or 55C with and... | place: Denmark: Kongens Lyngby | collected 2014
CTTGATCTTGTTCAACGCAAGGGCTGCATCTCTGTCCGGAATCGCGACGCGCACAATCTGGCACCCTGCGGCGACCAAGGCCCGGATCTGTTCTATCGTGGAATCCGTATCGCTGGTATTCGTATTGGTCATGGATTGGATCGAAACGGGATGATCTCCTCCGATCATCACAGTACCGCATCGCACAGCCCGGGTCGCTCTTCTCATCTCAAGCCTCACAAGATAAACTGAAACGTATCTTTAAATACCAAAAACACCATCAGACCCATCAGAAGGATCATGCCGATCATGTGCACACGGGCTTCCGCATCGTCGCTGATGCGGCCTCCCGTCACTGCGCGGATCAGCACAAACAAGAGCCTTCCGCCGTCCAGCGCAGGGAGCGGGAGCAGATTCACGATGCCCAGATTCAGACTGATCATCGCCATCAAATAGGCCACGTTGATCAAACCGTACTGCGCCTGCTGTCCGATGATGGTGACGATGCCGATAGGCCCCACTACATCCGACGAAGATGCTTGCCCTGTGATGAGTTGACCGAGGAATGTGCCCATCGTTGCCATCATGGCGGCCGTAGTACGCAAGGCTTCCTTGGTCCCCAGAAGCACGGAATGAGAAAGAACCGGCGTGATCCCGATCACTTTTCTCCCTTCTTCATTTTCTTCCGTGAAGCTGACGAAAGTCTGCTCGTTGCCTTCCCGAAGGATCGTCACCGAAACGGAGCCGCCTCGACTTTCCGCAATGGCCGACACCACGGATGTCCAGTCGTCGCAGCGCTGGCCATCGACAGCAATGATCTCGTCTCCCGGCAGAAGTCCCGCTTCTCTTGCAGGATACCCCTCCGGGACCTGATCCAGCGTCGTCGTTAAGGAACCGGCATACGTGAGGACCACGGCAAGGACCAAAATCGTTGCAAGAATGTTCATAAAGGATCCGGCGACGATCACCAGGATCTTCGCCCAGGCAGGCTGCCGATTGAACGCTCTGTCGTCGCTGCTGTCCTCGTCTTCCCCTTCCATCTTGCAGTATCCGCCGATGGGAAACGCACGGAGGGAATATTCCGTCTCCCCGGTTTTTCGCTGAAAGATCAGCGGTCCCATGCCGACGGAAAATTCATTTACTTTGATGCCGACTGCCTTGGCTGCGGCAAAGTGTCCGAATTCGTGAACGAACACCAGTACGCAGAACATCAGTACGGCGATGAATATTGTCATTTTCTTTCCTGTGCTTTCTTTGATAGGATCGATCTTATCATTCTTCTTGTCTCGGATTCCAGTGCCAAGATCTCTTCCACGGAGCGGATCGTTGTGCTCTTGTGTCCCTGCAACACCGTTTCCACCAATTCCGCAATCTCCGCAAAACAGATCTCATCTCGCAAAAATGCCGTCACCGCTTCCTCGTTGGCTGCATTCAACACCGCAGGATAGGACCCTCCCGCCGCAACAGCCTCTAAAGCAAGCCCCAGACAGCGAAACGTTCGGGGGTCCGGTTTTTCGAAATGCAAGCAACCCGGTTCAGTCAGCTCCAAATGTTCTTCGGAATTTTCCAGGCGCTCCGGATACGACAACGCATAGGCGATCGGGATCTTCATATCCGGTTTTCCCATCTGGCCGATCACGGAACCGTCCCGAAACACGACCGCGGAATGTAAAATGCTCTCGGGGTGGATCACCACGTCGATCCTGTCCGGTTCCATGTCGAACAACCATCTGGCTTCGATGACTTCGAGTCCTTTGTTCATCATGGTCGCAGAATCCACGGTTATTTTGGCGCCCATGGTCCAGTTGGGGTGCTTCAGTGCCTGTGCTCTGGTCACGGTTCGCAGCTGTTGGCACGAATATCCTCTGAAAGGACCCCCGGAAGCCGTCAGGATCAGCCGTCGGGGCGGAGCTTGATTCTGAAGACACTGGAAAATTGCCGAATGTTCACTGTCAACAGGAAGAAATTCGACACCGGCACGCCGGACGGCGTCCATGACGATTTCTCCGCCGGTCACCAAGGTTTCCTTGTTGGCCAGGGCAACGTCTTTTCCTGCATTTACGGCCGCCATCGTCGGCTGCAGGCCGATCATGCCCATCAAACCGTTGACAGTCATCCGGACATCCCCGAGGGAAGCCGCAGCGCACAATCCTTCCATCCCCCATGAAAATTGGACCTGGGGAAATCGTTTTTGCAATATTCGCGCATCGTTTTCCGTCGCCACCGAAGCATACATGGGTTTGAAAGTCTGTATTTGGCGGGAAAACAGTTCCGTATTCCAACCGGCAGTCATCGAACAAACCCGAAATCGATCCGGATTTGCCCGCACAACTTCCAGCACCTGAGTTCCGATCGATCCTGTAGCCCCGAGCAGCGCAATATTTTTCATGCTGATTGTGACAGTCCTTTCAGTTGTATATGATAAAAATCGTGTAGTAGTAAACGATCGGCAGCGTAAACAGTATGCTGTCGAACCGATCCAGAATGCCACCGTGTCCCGGAATCAGAGTCCCGTAGTCCTTGATGCCCATCGTACGTTTAAATGCAGAAGCAACCAAGTCTCCGATTTGCGCAAAGAGAGATCCGAGACACCCGATCACAGCACAGTGCAATACCATATCCGGGATCAGGAACAATCCAAAGAGCGTGCACAGAAGGATGCTTCCGACCACGCCGCCCGCTGCTCCTTCCACGGTTTTTTTCGGACTCAACGCAGGACAGAGTTTCCGTCTTCCAAATCGCATGCCGGCAAGATAAGCAAAGGTATCGGTTCCGAATGCGGTAAAAAGTGCCAGCCAGATCAAGATCGACCCGTGTTCAAGGTGATCGATCAACACTGCGTGTGAACTGAAAAATCCGATGTAAAAAACCGAAATCATGGTGACGGTACCGTCGGAAACATTGTGTTCTTTTCGGAACAATATCATCATGAGACTCATGGCTACTACGAAAAAAAACCAGAGCATTACGTAGTGCGCATAGGACGCCACAGATGCATCGGTCTCGATCATATGTCCGTAAATCCCGTAGAGGAGCAGCAGGCAGAACCAGGCTGTAGGCCTGGAGGGTCGTATGCCGATCGTCCGAAAGCCTTCCGAAAATTCGGATATGGCGATCGCTCCAATGACAAATGCAATCAGCAGAAGAGGCATTCCACCCAGATAAATAAACAGGGTCAGGGGGATCAGCAGAAATGCGGATACGATGCGCGTCTTCATGTGAGTCCTCCGAATCTCCGATTTCTCGATTGATACACGTGAAGCGCTTTTTCGAATTCGTCCGGACTGAAATCCGGCCAAAGAACTTCAGTTACCACCAGCTCGCTGTACGCAGCCTGCCAGATCAAGAAATTTGAAAGACGGTATTCCCCTCCGGTTCGAATGATGAGGTCCGGATCCGGCGTATTTTCGCTGTACATTCTTGCGCTGAGAGAAGTCTCGTCGATCGCCTCCGGTGAAAGTCTCCCCTCTTGAATTTCTTTGCACAGCGCGTGCACAGCCCGGAGTATTTCGGCTCTTCCGCCGTAGTTCAAAGCGATGTTGAAATGCAAACCGTTATTGTTTTTCGTAGTTTCCATCGCTTTTCGGACGGCATGTTGCGCATCCGAAGGAAGCAGTGACCAGTCCCCCCATATGTTTACCCTGACATTATTGTCGTTCAGTTCTCGAATTTCCTTTTGGACATAAAGAACCAGCAGTTTGAATATGCCGAACACTTCCTCTTCGGGTCGTTTCCAGTTTTCTGTGGAAAAAGCGTAGACTGTCAGATGAGAAATACCCAGCACAGAAGATCGCTTGACGATTTCCTTCAGGGCCATCATGCCGGCATTGTGCCCCCGGAGTCTCGGAAGTCCTCTTTTTTTCGCCCATCTTCCGTTGCCGTCCATTACGATGGCTACGTGTTGAGGGATCCTGGCCGGATCCAGTTGTTGCTGTGTCATTGGTCTTCCCCGGCGAAGGCGACCCTCCGCTTTTACGAAGGAAGCCGGGACTGGCCCGACTTCCGCACAATTATCGAAACGCGTCCGGCACGGTGCACACTGTGAGTGTCCACCGTTCGCCGCAGACGGAAACTTTAACGACTCGTTGGTTTTCTTCCTGCTCGGCCGGTCCGCTCGAACCGGTCGAATGAACTGCGGGTACGATGCTCTCCTCACGGAGCAGCTGCATCGCCTCCTTTAAAGGCAAGCCCAGTACGTCCACCGCGCTCATTTAGATCTCCATCAGTTCTTTTTCTTTGGCAGATACGATTTCGTCTATTTCCGTCATGCATTTATCCGTGCGTTTTTGAACGTCATCCAGGTCGTTCTTCAGATCATCCTCGGTGAGCTCTCCTTTCTTTTCCAGCTTTTTCAGTTCATCGTTGGCATCTCTGCGACAATTGCGCACTGCCACTTTTGCCTCTTCCCCCATCCGTTTGATGATTTTGGTGAGGTCTTTTCGTCTTTCTTCTGTCAGCTGCGGGATCGCCAACCGGACGCTTTTGCCGTCATTGCTGGGATTGATGCCCAAATTGGATGTCATGATCGCTTTTTCGATGTCTCCGACACTCTTGGGGTCGAAGGGTGTGATCAGAAGCGTGCGCGGGTCGGGCACCGAAATATTGGATAGATTTTTCAAGGGCGTGGGCGTTCCGTAATAGTCGACCTGAATCTGATCCAACAGCGCTGCATTGGCGCGTCCTGCACGGACCGTATTCAGCTCTGTCTTCAAAACATGAAGCGTTTTCCTCATTTTTTCCTGATACACTTCTTGCGCGTTACTCATAAATGCCTCCTTTGCTCAAAGTCACTCTACGCCTGCCCGAACCTGTTTATCGGATAATGGTTCCGATATTTTCCCCCAGACAAGCTTTCATGATGCCGTTTTCTTCGGCCAGGCCGAAAACGTGCACCCGTATTTTATTGTCTCTGCACAGGGATGCAGCTGTTGAATCCATGACTTTCAGGTCTTTTTCCAGCACATCCATATGCGTCAGCTCCGTAAATTTCTTTGCATTCGGATTTTCGGAAGGATCCGAATCGTACACCGCGTCCACTTTTTTTGCAAGAAAAATCACATCCGCTTCCATTTCGGCTGCCCGCAGAGCTGCCGTAGTATCGGTACTGAAAAACGGATTGCCCGTCCCCGCCGCAAAAATTACGACGATCCCCCGATCCAGGTGCGCAAGCGCCCGCCTGCGGATATAGGGCTCTGCCACCTCTCTCATTTCGATGGCCGTCTGCACTCTCGTAGGGATGCCGTTGGCTTCGAAGGCATCCTGCAGCGCCAGAGCATTGATCACGGTGGCAAGCATCCCCATGTAATCCGCGGTTGCCCGGTCCATGCTCTTGCTTGTCCGCCCTCTCCAGAAGTTGCCTCCGCCCACCACGATGGCCACTTGGACATCCAGCCGGACCAGCGCTTTCACGTCGTTGGCGACTTTGTTGAGCATCGATTCATCCAGGCCGACTTTACTTTCACCGGCCAGAGCTTCGCCGCTGATCTTCAAAATGATTCTCTTGTATTTCGGTTTCATTCATCCCTCCGTGTCGTGATCCTGATTCCGGCCTTCCGATAAACATCCGAGTAATTATACCACACCGGTCTGTCGTTTTCCATTCTCTTTTGCAAAAAGAGAGACGGTTCGCGTCTCTCCGGGCTGTGGTTTTATTCCTTCTTTTTTTGTTTGAGATCGCTGCCGTATTTGGAAGAAAAAAAGGTATTGTTGTACTTTTCGATCTTCCAATCCGGAACGTTGCATCGGGGACAAGGCGCAATGATCAGTTTGTTTCGCAGCCATCTGGCTGCTCTGGAATTTCGGGAATTTCGCGCGTGGATCGTTTCCCCGCAATGCGTCGTGATGACAACGTAATCTCCTTGCACTTCCAGGGAGCGTATGCCGTGAAGATATCCGTTCCTGGACGGCCAAAGTTTGATCCGGTCGATCAGCAGGAACAGATCCACATTTTTCCTGTAGTATCTCGTTGCATCCGCCATTATACTCCCTCGCGGCAAAGGGAGGGAAGAGAGATCTCTCCCCTCCTGCTGGCGAGACGCACGGGTGCTTCCCCCGTCTGTAGGGATTTAGAGTCCCCATGATCCATGCGATCCGCGCCCCAGAACCAATTTTATATATTCAACGGTGACCCGTCGATATACGTGATGCTCTTTCCGGCTCTTCGGATATTTTTAAAACCGCTTCTCACTGCGGCCAGCCGTTCCAAACCGAAACCGATACCGACCCAGACATCGAACACGCCCCAGCGCCCGTCCAGGTACATCGGTCCGTAGGCGCCGGAAGCAACTTCCAGACCGTCTACGATTACATCTATGGTTTCTTTATACACCACGGATTCTTCTCTGACAAGTTCATATTTTTCGATGCCCAGTATTTTCATGGCTGACCGAGCGTACGCTTCAAGCACCTCTGCCTGACGCCCGTCTTCCGTGGCGGCCAACTCCACCATGTTGAGCATCGTAAATTCATTCAAGTGTTGGGAACCCTGGGATTCCTTCCGAAAACAAGAGCCGCATTCGAAGATCTTGACAGGCTGCCCGCTGATTCGTTTCAGCTCCCGCATCATGATGTACAGGTTCGGCGCCAGCATGGGCCGCAGGCACTTGTTTCTTCCAAGCCAGAATACTTGCCGGGACAGGTCGCTGTCTTCGCCGATGTTCATGCGGCTGAGCATGTCTCCCGTAATGATGCTGGGTGTGGCTACCTGGGTATACCCTTCCTCTTGCTTCAGCCAGTCTTCCATCAATCTGATCGTGCTCAGCAATATGGGCTCCCTGCGCTCGTTCAGCAATGTATCGATGCGGTCTCTGTTGATTCGAACCCATTCGTTTTCCTTCTCTTGAAATACCCGGTTGCGCTCCGATTCCGAAGAAAATGTATCGGTCGGAATCGATTCGTCCGCACCCAGTTCTGCCAGCCTCTCGCGCTGTGTCGTCGTAAATTCTATCATTTGATCACCTCGGCAACATTTGCCTTTCGCATTCCGTTCCGGCAGTATGCACATCCTTTCGGATTCCCCACACATGCTTCGCAGGATTCCGGCGGCATCGCCGATAGGTCCGACATGGCCAGATAAAGGCCCGAGCAACTCTTCAGCGGCAGCATCAAACCGTTATCTTTTGTCGTGACGCCGATGGATTCCGCGTGCAGCCAGGCACAAAGTCTTTGATTTTCCGTCATGGGCATTCCGTAAAATCCGGGGCCGAAATAGGAAGACAACTGTATGTCGCTTTTTGAAAGCGATCGCCGGGCGTCGGCGCAGAAGGCTTTCGCCAAAGCGATCCTGGCCACATCCACATACGCGGTTCCCCAGGTATGCGCAAACAGTTGCATCGTGATCGGATCCCCCTCTGTGGAGACGCATTCACCTGCCGTGACGACAAAGGCATAAATAAATTGAACGGCGCCGTCGGGTATCTGAGAAAAGGCATTGCACGCCAGTGTTTCTCCGTCTCGTGAGAGGGCGCCGCCCGAAATACAGCTTCCGTCCCAACGGGAAACGACAGCACGTACGTCGATGCCGCTCAATCCTGCTTCTCTGGCCTGATACGCTGCATCCATCATCCGGCGGTGCTTTCCCTTTGTCAAGTCCAACCCGCTGTAGCGGATAAAGTACCCCAGTGCCTCTTCGTACAGGTCTTGTTCGTTCAATGTAATTTTTTGAATCGCATCTTTCATTGTGGGAAGTACATGGCGTGCGCATAGCACATTTCAAAGCCGGGGTGCGCGGATAAACTGACATGCCGGGTTTCTTCGGCGGCTTCTTCGGCTTTCGAAAAAGCATCCTTCGACAACAGTGCCATCGAAGCGCCTGCCCCCGCGGCGTTGCCTGCATGAACGACGCGGACCTCTTCAACAGTCGGAAAGAGGCCGATCCGCAACGCACTCCCCCTGTCGATGTAATTGCCGAAAGCTCCTGCAATCAGGATTCGATCCAAATCGTCAGCCGTTTTCCCGGCGTTGCGCAATAAAATCTCGCACCCTGCCAGGATCGCCCCTTTGGCCAATTGCACCTCCCGGATATCCTGCTGGTAGATCCGTATGGTATCCGTCAGCTGAAATGCCGGTCCGTTCTCCGTGATCGATAATCGGCTTTGCAGAAAGGAAGAAAGCTCCGGAATCTCTCCGGGTTTTTTCATTCTCCCTTTATGGTTCACGATCCCCCATTTCAGGAGCTGCGCCACTGCATCGATCAGACCGGAGCCGCAGATCCCGCAGGATTCGTCTCCGGAGATCGTGTCGCAGTCCACACTTTCGGCTGTCAGGACAACGCGCTCCACAGCCCCTCGGGTCGCCCGGGTGCCGCAGCGGATCGAAGCGCCTTCAAATGCGGGTCCGGCAGCTGCAGAGCAGGCAGAAAGCTCTCCGTCCGAAACCAGAACGATCTCCCCGTTGGTTCCCACATCGATATATAGGACGGTTCCCGTCATCTGCGGCAATCCGGAAGCCACCATGCCGGCCGTGATATCCGACCCAACGTGTCCGGCAATGCCCGGAAGCACCGACAGCTTCGTTTCATAGTCCCCCCGGATGCCGATGCTCCGTGCCGGGATTTCCACCGAACCCCGATAACCGGGCGCGTAGGGTGCCCGGGCCAAAGAGGACGGATCCCGGTCCAGCAGCAGATGGCACATGGTCGTATTCCCCACTGCCGTGATCCTCGCCAAGGGCCTGGATGGAATATCCTCCACCAGCTGATCCAAAAGACCGTTGATACATTCGACCACCATCCTGTGCAGCGTTGATAGACCCTCTGCCTCCTCCATACAGTAGTTGATGCGGGAGATCACATCCTGCCCGTATTTCGACTGCGGATTCGTTGCCGATACGATCTTGAGCAATCGATTTTCTGCCAGATCCCACAACATGCCCACGATCGTGGTCGTTCCGATGTCAAAAGCGGCTCCGTACATCCGTTCGTTTCCGACAGGGAGCCGCTCCAAAAATTCCCCGGGAAGGATCGTCAGGCGTTCTTTTCTCGGATCCAGCCCCAGCATCTGACATCGCCCGCACTGGTGGCATCGTCCGCCGAATATACAGACTTTGTTCGTTTCCATGATCCCTCCATTTTGAAAAGGGCGGCATTCTGCAACACCGCCCTTTCTGTTTTTCTCGTTTCAGAGTTCAAGTGCTTCAGGGAAATAAACCGACTCCTTGCCGATTTACTTGATTCCTGCATGCCGCTTGAATCGTTCGACCGAGTTGATGCGAATATCCAAAGCTTCGGCGATCCTGAACTTTGCTTCCATTCCCATGGTAGACTCTGTGCAGGGCTCCTGATGTCCCAAGCCGAATCCCCGCTCCTCGCGGATCTCGGACATGGTCACCACGTCGCAAATCTCCTCCAGCGTCAGACCGAGCTTGTCGGCCACATAACGCTTCGCTTCGTCGATGCGCATCTTCTTGCTGAGCTGCAGGCGCATGACCATGTCGCCTGTGGTGCGTACACCACCCATACTGGAAGCTACCGAGTGGGCTGCTTCCATGCCCAGCGGATCACCGACGCCTATCTACAATCCGTCCAGGCGGCAAATCTCTATAAGACATTTGTCTGCCCGGGTGACCACATCGGCCGGGACGTTTTCGCACATGGGAATGCCGCACACGCCCATGCCCACGTCGGCATGGATGGGAATATTGGACGCTTCCACCGTAGCTTTGATAAAGGTGCATACTCTGGCAATGTTCCAGGGAAAACTCTTACTGCAGTTTGTGTTCACGACAGGTCCGAAAATCGATGCACCTGCTTTTTCCGCCAGTTTGACCTGCTTGTGAGGATAAAGCCCCGCAAGCCGCTGACCGTCGTACTCCAGTCTACCGTGCATTCCCAGGATAAATTCGCCGGACATTCCGATGATTACCGGCATATCCGGATAAGTCTTCGTGATCTTTTCGCAGGCCTGCAACGTAGCCAGAAAATCTGCATCTCCCGCCGCACCGCTGGTATCCAGCTCAATGGCATCGGCACCAACTTCGTACGTCTGCTTGGCCACAAACAGAATATCGTTGACGGAATGCTTCACCGCCTCTTCCTGTGCGGCCAGTGCTTCTTTGATCTTTCCTTGAGGCAGCAGTTCCGCCCAGTTGTCTACCGGCCCGTCGGGTTTGGTGTAAAACCCCAGGTTCGGCATGGCGCCGTAGTACAGAGGGATCGTTGTTTTATCCAGCGCCAACCTGAGCATGGCAGCTTCTCTTTTGGCGATCCCTTTGGCTGTCTTGTAATTGTAGTCCGGATTTCCGATATCTACACTGTCACAGCCCAGAACCCGCTCGTGGATCATCGCTGTGGCGTCCCGACTGATGGGGATCCCGCACTTGGTGGGGATCTTGTCCGAGCCGGAATCCGATGTGGTTACCACGGCATCCATGGGATTGACGCCCACAACACCTCCGGGCATCGTCACGATGTCGAATATTTTCTGCAGTTCCTCTTCGCTGAGAGGGGGGATCTTGCCGCGATCCACCGCATCATCCATTCCGTCGCGCATATCCTCCCAGATTTCTTCGGCAGTCATGTAAATGATGGATCCGTCACCCATTCGGGTGAAATATTTTTTTTCACTCATATAATCCATCCCTTCTTAGTTTTCCAGCTGCGCGAGTATGTATTCCACTGTGTCCGAGGCATCTTCGCAATAGCGGTCCGCGCCGATCCGATCGGCCCACCGTTTGGTGACCGGCGCCCCGCCGATCATGGTTTTCACCTGATCTCTGAGACCGGCTTCCTGCAGCTTCTTTTCGATTTCCTTTTGGACGGTCATCGTGGAGGTGAGCAATGCGCTGCTTCCCACGAAATTGGCGCCGGTTTCTTTGACTTTCTCGATGAAAACATCTGCGGGCACTTCCCTGCCCAAATCGAAGACTTCGATGCCGTTGGACTTGACCAATGCGGCTACGATGCCTTTCCCGATGTCATGGACATCGCCCTCCACCGTTCCGATCACCATTTTACCTTTCGCGTTCGTGCTGGTATCGCCGAGTTTTTCTTCGATGGCAGCAGCAGCCAGTTGCATGATTTCCGTTGAGAATATCAACTCCGGCAGGAAAATCTCACCTCTTCCAAACAGATCGCCCAGATGCTTGATGCCGGCACCAAAACCTTCTGTTAGAAGCTCCAGTGGCGCAATTCCCAGATCGTCTCCTGCGGCAAGGGCTTTTCTCGCCATGTCCTCGTCGCATTCCACCACGGAATCAAAGGCCAGCTTCAACGCTTCTTCTCTCGTCATAGGCACTCCCTTTCTGTGAATCTCCTGAAGACAAACGCCTTCAAGTATCTTCAACTGATATGGCTATATCATACATTCATCTCGTTATATAATCAAGGAGTAATGAAATCCATTCCCTCTTCTTGCGATATCTCGGCCAAACGGCTATAGTGGTATGTGACGTTGGCGCAAACACGAATAATACAACAGGAGTATCTTGATGACAGAATTCATTCCCTGCCTCAAAACCGTCGGTCCAGAACCGGAAGGCCGCCTTAAAAAGGAGATCGATTCCTTCGATTTGCTGGATCGCCTGGGCATCCCCTACGCCTGGCTGGACCATGAAGAGAAAATGACCATCGCAGACTGCGGAGATATCGATGCGTTGCTTGAGATCGACTTGTGCAAAAATCTCTTTCTCTGCAACAAGGCAAAGGATGCTTTCTTTCTTCTCATGATGCCGGGCAGAAAAAAGTTTGTCACGAAACAGGTCTCTCACCTGATCGGTACCAGCCGCCTGGAATTTGCGCCGGAATCGTACATGGAGGATTTTTTAAACCTGTCTCCGGGATCCGTCAGCGTCATGGGCCTGATGTATGATACGGAAAACAAGGTACAGTTGCTCATCGACCGGGATGTGCTGCGCCACCGATACATCGGTTGTCATCCCTGCATCAATACAGCCAGTCTGCGCATGCCCGCAGAAGACTTTCTCAAAAAATTCCTGCCGGCCGTAGGCCATGAACCGATCATTCTCGATTTGTGATTTCCCGAGGATATTTCACCCCAACAATTCACCGGCTGCATGGATGTTTTCCATGGCATCGATGCCGAAAGGACAGCGTGCGTTGCAGGCGCCGCAGGACAGGCAGGCGGATGCTTTGATTCTCAACGCATCGTATGCTTGGCGGATATCCTGCGTAATGCCGGAGATCCGAGCTTGATCCAACAAGCGCGTCACAGTCGCAATGTTGATTTCCGCAGGACACGGAAGGCAGTGATTGCAATAAACGCAGGACTTTCCCTGATAGGATTCGATGTTTTCGAAGATCCCGCTGTAATCCTTTTCGTCTTCCGTCGCCTCCAGATAGGCCAGCGCTTTTTCCATTTCTTCAACCGATTTCACACCGACCAAAGCGCTGGCGACGCCGGGACGGGACAGTGCGTAGTGGATGCACTGGGACGGGGTCATCGCCTGTCGAAACGGTGAAGTGTCGGCAGAAAGCAATCGACCGCCGCCGAACGTTTTCATGACCGTAATGGCGACTCCTTTTTTTTCGCACAACGTGTATAACTCGGTCCGTTCCTGATCCACATCCAGCTGCGCCGGTGGTTCCTGGCTGTCTTTAAGGCCGTCTACTTTCTCCATGAAACCGTCGATGCTGTAATGGTTGTAGATCATATCCATGGCAGGATTGATGCTGAACATCAACACGTCGAACAGGTCTGTTTCCACCAGTTTTTTCGCAATGGTGGAATTATGACAGCCGATGCCGAGACTCCGAAATCGTCCGGATTTTTTCAATTCCAGGCAATACTCGAGGATGCCGTTTTCTTCCAACAACTTCATATCTTCTTCCGTATCGCAGTAGTGGATCATGCCGATATCGATGTACTCGGTTTCCAGACGAGTAAACAGGTCTTCCAACGATTCTTTGCACAAGGCAAGATCTCTCGTCTTCGTGTACTGTCCGTCCACCCAGGCGGAACAGATCTGCCCCTGCACAAGCATCTTATCTCTTCGACCTTTGAGCGCAGCTCCGATGTTGCTGCGCACATTGGGCTCGGACATGAAGATATCCAGAATATTCACACCGGCATCTATGGCCCGATCCATCACCTGACGAACCGCATCCTTATCCTGTCCTTCCAGGTATTCGCCGCCCAGTCCGACGATGCTGACCGACATGCCGGTTTTTCCCAAAGGTCTGTAAATCATCGTGTTCCCTCCTCATTCAGCATTTCTTTTGCACAGCGGATCACAGAGGAAGCAACCGCCTCCACATCCTTTTCCCGAATGGCCCAGTTGCTGAGACTGCAGCGGAGTACCGGCACGCCGCAAACCTTCGAATGATTCAGAAAAGCAGCACCGTCCAAACGGATCTTCCGGCGCAGCGTCTGTATTTCCTCGTCGCTCACATGATCTTTGTCGAACGTAAAGGCAAACCCGTTCAGGCGCACGGGTCCCATCAGGCGAAGAATACCGGAGGATTCCAATTTCTCCGCAAAGAGCCTTGCCATGGCGCAATCGCGCTCTACCATTTCGGCATACCCTTTCTTTCCGTAGGCCATGAGCGACATCCAGACAGCCAGAGCGCGGAAACGGCGGCTGCCCTCGTTGCCGAGATTGGTATAGTCAGTTTCTTCGGAAACCGTACTTTTGACAGCTGCTTCCTGAGCATAGGTCCGGTATTGGTATTCCTTATGTTCCTTTCGCACCAATGCGATGGCCGAATCGTAGGGCACATTGAGCCACTTGTGACAATCGATGGTTATGCTGTCCGCCAGAAGGATCCCTTCGAAAAGCGGCCGATACTGATCCGAAGCAGCGGCAACGATCCCGATGGCACCGTCCACATGGAGGTAAAAGTCATATTTCTCTTTCAAGGCAGCGATAGATTTCAAATCATCCACATCTCCGGAATTCGCAGTGCCCATGTTGGCAATCACGATACAAGGCTTACCGCTGTTTTGTGCAAGTGCCTGCTCCAGTTTCTTGACATCTACGGCTTCCCGCCCCTCCAATGCATCTACTACAGTCAGGCTGTTTCTTCCAAGGCCCAGGATGGACAAGCCTTTATACACCGACGGATGAGCCGTCCCGGACAGAATCACGGGGCGCTCCAGTCCGTACACACCGTCGTTGGCTGTCTTGCCTTGAGATTGGGCGGCCCATTCCCTGGCAACGGCCAGGGCGGCTGCAGTAGCCATCGTAGCGCCGGAAGTAAAGCTTCCCGTCATATCGGAATGCAGCCCCAGCAGATCGATCAGGCCGGACACCGCCTCCATCTCGATATGGCGATCCAGGTGGCCCGCCGTTCCGAAGGCATTCTGATCGTAGAGTGAAGTGAGCCAGTCACCGGCCAAGGCTGCCGGCGTAACGCCGCCCACGACGAATCCGTAGAATCTGGGACCGGTATTCAATGAAACATAAGGCGCGTAATTCTTTAAAAAATAGTCTAATGCACCGCGGGCGCCAAGGCCCTCGTCACTGACGCGCATCGCTTCCTTTTGGGGGAATATCGGGTAGACCGTGTCGTCTTCCCGCCGTGACAAAAAGGCTCCGGCCTCGGAAAGAACCGTATCCAGCAGCTCCAATTGCCCGTTTTTGTCTTCTTGAAATTTGTTATACATAATAAATCCTCCGGTTCAACGATAACACCGATTTATTATATCACACCCGAATACATTATACATGAACGTAATCATTGCACGGCATAAATGATTTAACAAGGGAAAAACAGCGATCCGGCTCTGGAAATTCAGAAGCCGGATCGCAAAACCCTTGCTGTGCCACCGCCTATTTTTCGGCAACTGCAAATTCTTTCTTGATATCCTCAAGCAGTGAGACATCCTTCATCAGCGCTGCGCCGGTGAGCGCCAGTGCTTTGGCTGTGATCATCATATTTTCTTCTGCATATTCCGAAAGCGTACATACGCCGAACTCCTTTGTATGCGCCGCCATTTCCCGATCCTCCGTGATCGGGAAATAGGGGTGGATGGTAGGACACACATGCGATACATTTCCGGCATCCAGCGACCCATAGGTCTTGCGCGGTTCCAGTATTTCGGTCACGCCAAGGCTTCGCAGCTGCGCGCTGTATAGGTCTGAAAGCCGCTGATTCGTCACCATATTGTCGTAACCTGCTTCGTATTCGACGATCTCCAGCCAGACCCCCGCCGCAGCAGCAGCGCCACGTGCGCAGTTTTTAACTTGCTCGACCAGTTCTGCAAGGTATGCTTTGGATTTTGCGCGGACATAGAACTGAGCCGCACAATCATCTGGAATGATGTTGGCGGCCACACCGCCCTTCGTAATAATGCCGTGGATCCTGGCATCTTCCCTTGTCTGTTGCCGCAATGCGTTGATCATATTAAAAGTGCCGATTGCCGCATCTAGGGCATTCACGCCTTTTTCCGGTTCTGATGCAGCATGAGAGGCTTTCCCCTTATAGTCGAACTCAATGGCCTCCAAAGCAAGAGAACTGCCGCTTCTGTAATGCCCGGTTCCGGGATGTGCGATCATCGCAGCGGAAACGTCATCAAAGGCTCCTTTCTCCACATAAAAAACTTTCGCACCGCTGGTCTCCTCCGCAGGCGTTCCCAAAACGACCACTGTCCCGCCCAGATTTCCCATCAGTTTTTGAAGAAGGATTCCCGCACCGGTGGAAGTGGCCCCCAGTATATTGTGTCCACAACCGTGACCGATACCGGGAAGCGCATCGTATTCGGCCATGTAACATATAACGGGGCCGGGAACAGTGCTATGATATTCTGCCCGAAAGCCGGTTTTCAAACCCAAATATGCGCGCTCCACCTGAAATCCATGCTTTTCGAGCAGTGCCACATGGAGTTCTGATGCATAATGCTCTTCGTATCCCAATTCCGGACGCGCATAAATCGATTTGCTTAAAGCGACAAGATCCTCCCGGATCAAATCTTCGGTATCCAGTTTTTTTCGGATCAATTCGTTCATCTCCTTTGCCGGGGTCTTCGCAGGAACCTTCCGCAGGTCTTGTCGACCACTCTGCCCTCCGAAAGGGCGATCCGTCCGTTTAAGATAACCCACTCGATCCCTTCGGGTCTTGCCTGGGCGTTTCCGAACGTGGCTTTATCAATAATGCTGTCATAATTGAAAACAACGATGTCCGCATCGTACCCGGCTCTCAAATAACCTTTTCGGTCTGCCAAGTGAAGCCGATCAGCCGGCATGCAGGTGATTTTCTTCATTCCCTCGAAAAAATCAATGATTTTCTGGTCCCGGAGATACTTTCCAATGAACTTAGGAAAAGTTCCCGCACCTCTGGGATGCCCCTTATGATTGCGGTAGATGCCGTCACTGGCGACCATGACCAGCGGATGTTTGAGCGCCTCCACGATCTCTTCCTCGTTCATCGCATAGCAGATTGCCAGCATATCGGGATAATTTGCTCGGGCATCCTCGAAGATTTCTTTTGTACAACGCACATTCTCATAGGGCGACTCCGTCAATTCGATCGCTTCGAATGTTTTCCCCCAACGCTCAAAACAACCCGGCGCAAACACATCCGATCCGATAAAAGTGCTGAAGGCAGGGTAAGGATACGCATCGGCCATGATATCCAGACCATCTTTTCGCAATTCCGTAATCAGATCCAGAGCTTGGCTCATATTGCCAAAAGCCGAGCAGCTGGACAGATGAGATATCTGAAACGGGATCCCAAGAGTACGGCCGATCTCAGCCATTTCCTCAATGGCCGCCAACGCTTTGTCTGCGTCGTCTCTGTAATGCGCAGAAAGTAAGAGATCTTTTCGTCCAACAATTCTGCTGCAGATGCCCGTAGCCTCAGCAAATGTAATTCCTTTGCAATACTCCAGGCCGAATGATACGCCGATGGCGCCTTCATCCACAGCGTTTTGTACCAATTCTGCCATCTGCTCGATCTGCTCTGGCGTGGATTCCTGAAGCGTGTTTGTGTTTCCGACTTTCTGTCGGAGAAAATTGTGTCCGATATACGACATATAGTTGACCGGGTTGCCTTTTACATCAATAAAGGCTTCCACATCGCAGATATCCTGACGGTTATTGCCACAGTTGCCCACGACGGCCGTTGTGACACCCATATTCAGCATTGCTTCGGAAATATCGTATTCAGGGTTTTCCGTCAGCGAATAATCCTCTTCGTGCATGTGAATATCGATAAAACCGGGTGAAACGATAAAGCCTTTTGCATCGATGATATGCACGGCGGATTCTTTCAAAGCGCCCAATTCGACGATCTTGCCGTCCCTTATACCGATATCTGCTTCACGGAAACTGTTTTGATCCAGATCCAGGACTTGGCCGTTCATGATTTTGATATCAAACAATTGGGAGCCTCCTTTGATACTGCTACCTGCAAAAATCGATGGCTGTCAGGGCATATTCCAAACAAGCCTTTGTAAGATGTGCTACGGGAACATATTCATATTCGGAATGACATACGACACCGGCGCCGGGTCCCATAATGATCGCAGGTGTTTTACCATAGACGCTGAACAGCGCCGCATCGGTCCAAGCCACGTGAGCCACCGGCTCTGCGTCATATCCGACTACTGCCTCTGCTCCTTTTCGCGCAGAAACAACAATAGGTTCGTCTTTTGACGTTTCAAATGCCACGTGCATGTATCCGGTTTTGCAGGCAGCGGTTTCGTCTGGTTTCATCTCGCATTTGAAATCGGGATCCTCCGCCGACAGCCTGTCGATGATGGCCTGAAATTCGTTTCCGATCTGTTCAAAATCTTCATTGGGCAAAAAGCGTCTGTCGATGTATAGTTTACAGAGTCCCGGCACAGTGGACAACCCCGTTCCTCCGTGGATCACAGCGATGTTCAGCGTAGACTCAACCAACAGCGGATGCTTCCTGGAGAAAATCTGGGGCGAAAGCTCATCCATCACCACATTCATAAATTTTCGGGCTTGATCGATCGCATTGATGCCTTCCCGCTGTCGCCCGCCATGTACGGTCTTACCGGTAAACGTAAATTCGTACCATTCCAATCCTCTTTGAGCCAGATGCACTTGTAGCTCAGTGGGCTCACCGACAATGACACCATCAGCCCGATAACCTTTTTCCAGTGCATCGATCGTACCCAGACTCTTCATTTCCTCATCGATCACCCCGACGAACAGAATATCGCCGCCCAAAACGATCCCACTTCTTTTAATAGCTCTCATAGCACCGATCATACATGCGAGTGCTCCCTTCATATCCGCAGTTCCCCTGCCTACCAGTTTTCCGTCCTCCAAATAAGGATCAAGTCCTCTGGGATGATTTTCAGGCGAAACCGTATCCATATGTCCCGACAACATGAGCGTTTTTCCGTTACCGCTTCCCTTTAAAAGTGCATAGACGTTGGATCGTCCATCCTGGACTTCTTCGATATGCGCAGGGATCCCTTCCTTGTCGAACAGCGCCTTGATGTGTTCTGCGGTCTTCGTCTCCTGTCCTTGAACGCCTTCGTAAGAAGGAATTCGGACCAGTTCTTTTGTCATCTCCACGAGCAGATTCTCATCGATATGCTGCATCAGTATCTCGTTGTACTTACTCATATTCTACCCCTTTCTCACGCCGCCGCAACTATCATTTAAGCATAAGACTGCATACGGTTCATGTCCAAAGACATAAGCCGTATGCATTACATTCTCTATGATTTGTGCCTTTCCGTGCGCAGACGTTTTTCTTAATTAAAATGGACCGTAATTGAACGCCTGAGCAATCACCATAAAAACCAAGCCCAGAAGGTACCAGACGCCGATCAACGGTAGGAACCATCTTGCCCACTTCTCCCATGGGATGTGCGCAACAGACAATGCGCCCATACAGGAGGCCGCCTGAGGCAGTATAGAGTTGGAGATTCCGTCACCCAACTGGAATGCCAATACTGCGATCTGCCGGTTGATCCCCGTTACATCAGCCAGCGGCACCATGATCGGCATCGTCACGGCCGCCTGTCCGCTGCCGGAAGGAATAAAGAAGTTCACGATGCACTGTACCACATACATCCCACTTGCCGTAATGGAAGACGGAAGCCGCTGAACCAAATTGGCAAGATGGAAAATGATTGTATCCATGATCAGTCCATCCTGCATGACCAGCAGTATGGCACGGGCGATCCCGACGATCAGAGCACCAAACACGATATCCTTTGCTCCGTTGACAAATTCTTTTGATATTCGGCTGGGACCCATACGCCCAAGGAAGCCCGCTGCGATTCCGGTGATGAGGAATGCGGCAGAGATCTCCGTAATGTACCAACCGTACTCAAAGACCCCGTAAATGATGGCTGCAAACCCTGCTGCCATGGTTAACATAACAAGGACATGTTCTTTTCTCATTTCGGGAAGGTTGTCCAGATCGATCACTTCGCCCTTTTCTTCCTGTTCCAAATCCAATACGCGACTCTTGCTGGGATCCTTCTCTATTTTGTTCGCGTAGCGAATGATGAAGAAAGCCGTTACCCCTACAAAAACGACCCACATGACGATACGATAGCCGATACCGGAAAAAATCGGAAGCTCGGCGAGACCTTGCGCAACACCCACGGTAAAAGGATTCATCGCGCCGCAGAGAAACCCGCATGCTGCGCCCAGCAGGATGATCGAGGTACCGACGATGGCATCGTACTTCAGCGCACGCGCCAGTGCGATGCCTAAAGGCACAAAGATGATCGTTTCCTCCGCCATGCCGATGGTGGCTCCGAAGATGGAAAAGATCACCAATATAATGGGAATCAGACGCTTGCCTGAATGCCTAAACTTCAAGGCAACTCTGCTGATTACAGCTTCGATGGATCCGGTGGACTGGATGATGCCGAATGCGCCGGATATCACAAACATAAAAAATATAATGGACGCCCCGGCTACCATTCCGCGCGGAATGGTCTTCCACAATTCAAAAAAAGTGATGGGATTCTGCTCCACCAATTCGTATGAGGCAGGATCTACTACAGTACGGCCGGTATTCGGATCCTCTACTCGCGCATATTCCCCTGCGGGTACGATGTAGGTGAGTACGGCCATAACAAGAACAATACAAAAAATAATGACGTAACTGTGGGGTACTTTAAACTTTTTCTTTTCGATCGCTTCATTGCTGCTGCTCATTTCGTCCTCCTTTCCAGGTCAAGTGACATGCTCTAAGAATTCTGTCAATAATTGGTCCACAACTTCATAGTACATGTATTTCAAATATTAAAATATTACCAATTGCGTAATAAATTATTAACCATTTACTTTACTATTTTTCAGTCAATGGCATCTTCGGTCAGAAGATCGAATCCTGCCGATACGATTGGGAAAACACAGACTGAAAAGGATCATACAGGAGGCTGCTGTGATAATGGCGGCATAGGTTTCAGAGATACCGGCGACAGGATAGGCGCCGGTCCGCAGCTCCCAAATGACCCAAAACACGGCTACTGCCGCTGTCAGCAGCATGCTCAGGCAGGCCCCCGTCTCGCTGGAGTGCTTCCAGTAAATACCGAAGAGCAATACGATGAACAGAGCACCGCGCAGCGAATACGCAGAATAAACAATATCCAGAACGCGACTGGAATCCACCAGCAGAATCGCCCCCGCCGCGCAGAGGATTCCGGACACTGCTGTGATCACGCGACTGACAAAGAGAACCTTAGCGTCTGCAGCTTCGGGTCGCAGGACACGTTTGTAAACATCATTCGTAATCATTGTGCCACAGGCCAGGATAATGGGAGATACTGTAGATAGTATAGCGGCCAATATGGAGGCAAGAATCAATCCTCCGGCGACAGAGGGAAGATTCATCATCAGCGTAGGAAGCGCAAGCTTTGCATCATAAACCATATGTCCCGCAGTGTCCAGCAGTTCGCCATTAAAAGACATGACTTTCGCAATCATGCCCAAAAGTGCCGTAAGCAACCCAAACGGCGCCGTAACAAAGGCTGTGATGACACATGCTTTTTTGGCGGATGAAACATCTTTGGATGCCAACAAAGGCTGAATCCCGGCCTGGGCGGTACACGCACCCAAAAGACCTGCGATCAACCAGGAGGAAATTTTTTTCGTCCCGATCGAAAACATATTGAAATATGTTCCCCCTTCTGTCGATTCGATGGATATGATGCCGTCTATGAATGCATCCCAACCGCCCATCTGTTTCAACGAAATAAAAATGGCCGCCATAACGCCGCCGTACATCACGAAGAGGTGCATGGTATTCGTGGAAGATACCGCCCGCATTCCACCAGCCAGTGTGTAAACGATAAAAACCAATGCAAAGACCGAAACAGTTGTCGTGAATTCGTATCCCAAAAGGGATTGTCCCAGTTTTCCGGCTGCGATCATCTGCGCCAGTCCCACAGCCAGCATCACCAGTGTAAGCAGCGTCGCCGATACGACTCTTGCACGGATACCGAAAAAGTGTTCGATGATACCCGGAACCGTCATCGTTCCGATGCTTCGATACAGCTTGGCAAAGCATATGGCCAAAAACATTACACCGATTCCGTTTCCAATGGTGTACCATGCGCCGGAAAAGCCGTACAGAAACCCGTATTCCGAAACACCCGTAGTAGCTGTTCCTCCCAGCCATTCGCCGGAGGAAGCGCATACTATGGCAAATATTCCCATCTGCGTTCCATGAAATGCAAGAGAGCTTATCATTTTCTTGGATGACAAAAGGCCGATCAGAACGGTGATTAAAAAATAGGAAACGATAATAATCAACTGAACAGACAACATAATATCCGCCCCCTCTGCAGAACGATGTTTCGCGGAGCTGCGCTGACATGCAGATCCGTTTTCTTTGTCTGGCTCAGTATAATCAAGAAATAGAATGAAAAAAATTACCAATATCATGCTGGTTGATTAACTATTTGATTAATGGTTTTTCTTCTGCTATCATCAAAGTGTAACTCAATCATCTCTCAATACACTGTATACCCGAGGTTTTAACTGGGAGAATGTTATGTCTATCGAGAATCTCAATTTCAGGCAGTTGAACTATTTCAGAGAAGTGGCAAAAACAGAAAGCATCAACCGAGCAGCGGAAAACCTAATGGTATCGCCTCCGGCTGTTTTTTCGATCGTAAAAAGAATTGAGAAGGAAGTCGGGTATCCTCTGTTTGACAGAGTCGGCAGAAATATCATGCTAAACTCGAAGGGAAAAGAATTCTTAACCTGCATAGAAAAAATGTTTGATATGATATCAAACATTGAGGGAAAGCTGGGGAAATCAACAGGCGCGAAGCTTAGATTGGGCGCCATCAATCCCATCGCTTTTACAAATATACTCGAACGTATGATCCGGCGTTTTCCGCAAATGATGTTCGAGCATTCCGTAGTATCCTTGAGTCAATTGAGAAATGTATCCGTGATCAGGGACTTCGATATGATCTTTGCGGCTTCCGGTGATTTTATATCACCGAACTGGGACTCCAAGATCCTCCATGAGACCTTCCCGTGTCTGGTAATTCCCAGAGACCATCCTATGGCAGATGCGTCCAGCCTTGATCTTGCAGATATCAACGAGCTGCCTTTTATCTTTCCTCAAAAGGGCTATTCGATCCGTGACTATATCGATACACTATTCACGCTGTCCGGAACAGAGCCCCATATCATCGCCGAATGCAACCATAATGTACTGTCCCACATGCTGCAAGAAAACATGGGCGTCACCATTTCAACCACGGTATCCAAGACTTGGGAGCAATATAAGGAAATGGAGTACATTCCGATCCGTCGTCCCGAATTGAAACGATTTCTGGCTATTTATTGGAATCGATCCAGTTGTTCAACCAACCCGCTTCTTGAAAACATCGTAAAATTTATTACAGAAAATCCGGAGATGTAACCTTCTATCCTCTCTGATCTTCGCTATTTCAGCACAAGCACGATTTTTACATTCGGTAGTTTCAACAGGACGCGAACAAGCTCTTCTTCACTCAATGTATTAAGGACATGCAAAGTCAGTTGCAAACCCACATGTCCCAGCAAAGAACTCCGCGCCGGATGGATCTCCAGCTCCAGGATTCGATAATCGCCCTGATTCAATGATTCCACAAGTGGATTCACTGCTTCGGAGCCATTGATTTCCATATAAAAATTAAACAGTCGATGCTTCCCCATTCTGCGGTTTCCCATGCGCGAGAGCAACGCTACCGTCACAAGGGAAAGTGCCGTCCCGATCAATGCTCCGGAATAGAATCCGATCCCGCAGGCCAGACCGATGGCCGCCATACACCACAGGCCCGCGGCAGTCGTCAGCCCTTTGACTTTGGCGTTACTCTTGACCAGTATGGTTCCGGCGCCCAGAAAGCCGATGCCGGACAGTACCTGGGCACCGACTCGGAGCGGGTCCGTGCCCAGTCCCAGTACTTCTGTGGCATACAACCCCACCAGTACCGCCATGGCTGAGCCTACCCCCACCAATATGTGCGTTCGAAATCCGGCCACTCGTCCGTGGCTCTCCCGTTCCATGCCAACGACACCCGCCAGAACCGCGGCCAACAACAGACGAAACGCAACGGAAACGATGTTCATCTCATGCAGCATTTGAATCAGTTCGCCCATGATGCACTCCCCCCTTCTGCAGGTCAGTCCCTGCAAACGATCGAAAAACCGCGAAACGGATACTCCACGATGGCTGTCCCGTCTTCCAGATAGACGTGCCGGAGGTCCACAATCAGCTTTTCGCGGCACGTTCCGTTCAGGATACCTCGGATCGCATCCGCAGCCTCTTTGATCCTGTCGGGGCTTGCGATCAAGTCATTGTGGGAACAGTACAATGCTTTGCATTCCCCAATCCGAGATTGGATCCGTTCCATCGAATCCAGATAGTCGGTCAGATTGGACTTGCCGAATTCGGGGCAGTCAAAATGTGCATACAACGCCGCCTGATAAAACGTATCACCGGTAAAGAGGATCCCTTCGGTCCGGTCCAGCAGCATCATGCTGTCCGGGGAATGGCCCGGGGTATGGATCACTTCCAGCAACCGGTCTCCAAGGTCGATCTGCTGACCGTCTCGGACGGTTCGGATTCGGTACGGCGGCACAAAAAAGGTTCCCGGGTCCAGCCCTTCGGGATATCCCCCGATGAACATGTCCGGATTCAGCTGATCGGCAAAAAGCCCGTGAGGCGCACCTCTTTCCGCAGTATAGCGCGCCTGGGGATCATCATAAGCCAGCACGTGGTCAAACCGGTGATTGCATCCGATGTGATCGAAATGCGAATGGCTGTTTGCTGCTATGATTTCGCCGGAATAAAGGTTCCGTGCCACTTCGGTAATATCAAAAAATCCTTCTCCCGTGTCCCACAGCAGCGCTCTTTGACTTCCGATGATCAGAAACGAATTGACCTCTTGGCAGTGCTTGGGCTCGGTGATGGCATACACATCTCCCGGCAGACGATACACCCGAAACCAGTCTGTCCC
>LSQX01105893.1_pt1 | contig 24328 bp, 25 predicted proteins | sample 654561 | NCBI WGS metagenome assembly LSQX01 (sample SAMN04489861, study PRJNA283612) | anaerobic digester metagenome | isolation source: 4 biogas reactors fed with cattle manure at either 37C or 55C with and... | place: Denmark: Kongens Lyngby | collected 2014
AAATGTAGGAGATCATCGATATATTCAACATCAGCTAAAGCGATTTGAGATCGTAATGAAAAATAGTCGGCAGGATGCTTTCATCTGCATAATTTGAAATTTTAAAACAGGCTGTATTGCAGTGAGTTTGATACACTAGTTCAATATTATTGTGATGGGTTGTACTGTGCTGCCATTTAAACTTTGGGTCGATGCGGATGCATTGCCTAAAATTCTGAGAGAAGTGATTCTACGTGCTTCAGATCGTTATCAGCTAGAAGTTACCTTTGTTGCCAATCAATCTGTGGGCATCACGCCTTCGGTACGCATCAATTCCATTCAGGTCATGCATGGTGCAGATGCAGCTGATCAGGAAATTGTAGACCGCATGAAAGCGCATGACATTGTGATCACTCAGGATATTCCACTTGCAGCTCAGGTGATTGAGAAGGGTGGAATTGCGATTCATCCACGCGGTGAAGTGTATACGGTAGCCAATGTGAAAGCACGGCTGCATTTGCGTGATTTTATGGATACCTTACGTGGTGCGGGGGTACAAACAGGTGGACCTGCACCCATTTCAGAACGAGATAAACGTGAGTTTTCCAGTAGCTTAGACCAAACCATTCAAAAGCAAAAACGTAAAACTGCTTAATACGAGCTCGATATGCCATCTAAAACCAATATTATGATGACCTATGCAGGATTGGTTTTCATTTGGGCAACGACACCTTTGGCGATTGTGTGGAGTGTGTCGGATTTACCCGTGCTGTGGGCATTGGTGCTACGGTTCTTTCTAGCATTGCCCATGGCGGTGACTTTATTGTTGCTATTCAAAGTACATTTTCCATGTCATGCACAGGCATGGCACAGCTATTTAGCTGGCTCGTTTAGTTTAATTGGCTCGCAAATTTTTACCTACATTGCCACAGCTTATTTAAGCTCGGGCATTATTGCTTTAATGTTTGGACTTGCGCCAATTATGGCAGGCTTGATTGGTCGCTTTGTATTTCAGCAGCATTTGGCACGTTTGCAGTGGTTGGGTATGCTAGTGTCTATTACTGGATTGGGCATTATTTGTTTTGGTGGAGAAACGCAGCATGTGCACCCTGTCGGGATTGCTTTAATGCTGTTGAGTGTACTGACTTATGCGATGTCCATTTTCTGGGTTAAAAAGGTCAATGCAAAGATTGAACCTGTTGCACAAGCCACAGGCTCAATTTTAGTGTCTACTATTGCAGCCCTATGTATTGTGCCTTTTATTTGGCAAGATGTTCCGACAGCTTGGCCAAGTTTGAAATCTATGGCCGCTTTGCTCTATACCGTGATCATGGCTTCACTCATCGCCATGTTCTGTTATTTTAAGTTGGTGCAAAATATTCAGGCCACCACTTTATCGCTAACAACGGTGATGACGCCCATGCTGGCTTTATTGATTGGCGCATTGTTTAATCAGGAAGCATTGTCCATGATGGTTTTTGTGGGGGCATCGGTATTGTTGTTAGGCTTATTCCTGTATTTTTATCGTGATTTAAAAACCAGCCACAGCTTGGCACAAAAAATAAAATCATCATCACCATCTTAAACAAGGCTTAAAGCTACATAGAATTTGAAAGTCACTTTCTTTTTAATTGTATTTTGTTAGGCTTTACTCAGATATCTTTACCTTGTTTTATTGCGACAGCTTCGGCAAGTTTGACGCGGTCTTGAGGGTGTAAGGTAATAAAATACGCACCTGTGCGATATTGGCCATTTTCTTCCTCACGGCTATACACCACTTGGGCAGTTGCCGCGATATGAAAGAAATTTTCAGGATGGCTGAGCGTGACATGAATATAACTGCCCGAATTTAATTCACGGTCACTATAAAAGCTCAAACCACTTTCTGAAAAATTGACCTGTTCAGGCACAGGTAACATGCTTTGTACAATTGCATCGTACAAAGACCCCGTAATAAGGTTTAATTTTTGGTTGAATAAGGATAAGATTCGAGCAATTTGTTGATCTTTTTCAGTTAATTGTTCTAATTCGTAGTTTAGGGCATGATCAAATTGATCTAATTCTGCGAGTAGTAGAAAATAACGCGGTAAAACAAAATTAGGATCGTAAGGGTCATTTAAGGCAACATCGTCTGAAATGATCTGATAATTGATTCTTAAGGCAGCATCAATTCGTGACATTACACGACGTTCGGACGGGACACTTTGATGCTGTAAATTTTCCATAATGTATTACCTCGGACTAGATGGTATGTTTAAACCAATCTCGCTATATATAGGGTTGAGATATACGCGCGCACGGCGCAGTAACCACTTTATTTCTTTTATTGCCTTAGTTTCAATGATCGGTCTAACTTTGGGTGTTGCCGTCCTCATTACCGTACTTTCGGTGATGAATGGTTTTGATCGCGAGTTAAAAAATCGTGTCTTGGGAATGATACCTCAAGCCACTGTTTCATCAACACAAATTTTAACAAATTGGCCAGAACTTGCAACGAAAGTTGAGCAGCATAAGCATGTAGTTGGGGCTGCTCCATTTACCCAATTACAAGGCATGTTAACTGCGCAAGGTCAGGTTTCAGGCATTATGGTGACGGGGATTGAACCCGAATACGAAAAGAAAGTTTCGATTATTCAAAACCATATGGTTGCAGGCAGTATCGATAATCTTAAAAAAGGTGAGTTTGGTATTGTCTTAGGCAAACAGATGACCGATGCCTTGGGCTTAGGTTTAAATGACAATATCACACTGGTTTTGCCTGAAGCGACACCCTCACCAGCAGGTGTAGTACCACGTTTTAAGCGCTTCAAAGTGGTAGGTATTTTTAGTATTGGTGCAGAAGTTGATTCAATGATGGGCTATATTGCCTTGAATGATGCATCTACTCTGTTGCGTTTACCCGATGGTGCACAAGGTGTGCGTTTAAAACTGGATGATATTTTTGCTGCGCCACAAGTGTCTCAAGACATCGTACAAGATTTGCCAGCGAACTTCTATGCTTCGGACTGGACCTATACCCACGGTAATTTATTCAGTGCCATTCAAATGGAAAAGGCGATGGTCAGCCTGTTGTTATTCCTGATTGTTTTGGTGGCTGCTTTTAATATTGTGTCTTCATTGGTCATGGTCGTGACTGATAAAAAGTCAGATATTGCAATTTTAAGAACCTTGGGGGCATCGCCAAGTACCATTACTAAAATCTTTATGGTGCAAGGGACTGTCATTGGGGTGATTGGCACCGTGTCGGGGGCAATTTTGGGTATTATTTTTGCTTCAAGCATTAGTGGCTTTATTGCATGGCTGAATAATCTTTTTGGGCTTAACTTGTTTGATGCTTACTTTATCAACTACTTACCTTCATATTTAAGATGGCAAGATGTGGTGGTGATTGTAAGTCTGTCGTTAATTTTAAGTTTCTTGGCAACCATTTACCCTGCGTTACGTGCAGCAAAAATTCAACCTGCAGAGGCATTGCGTTATGAGTAAAATTGTTCTTGAAGCGAAACAAGTTTCTAAGCACTTTACCGATGGCAAAACTACTGTAGAAGTGATTCGTGGATTAGATTTACAGGTACAGCAAGGGCAGTTTGTGTCGATTGTGGGTGCAAGTGGTTCAGGGAAAAGTACTTTGCTGCATGTGTTAGGTGGTTTAGATCGACCAAGTACAGGTGAGGTATTTTTAAATGGGCAGCGTTTTGATAATTTAGGTGAAGCAGAGCGTGGTTATCTGCGTAATCAGTATTTAGGCTTTGTCTATCAGTTTCACCATTTGCTGCCTGAGTTTACTGCGTTAGAAAATGTTGCAATGCCGCTGATGTTACGTGCAGGTACGCAATTTAAAGAAGTGAAAGCACAGGCAGAATACTTGCTAGAACGTGTCGGTTTATCACACCGTTTAACCCATAAACCTGGCGAATTGTCGGGTGGGGAACGTCAGCGTGTTGCCTTAGCGCGTGCTTTGGTCGCCAAACCTGCACTGATGCTTGCCGATGAACCCACAGGTAATTTAGACCGTAAAACTGCAGTCAAAGTGTTTGAACTTCTGCGTGAATTGCGTAGTGAAATGAACATGGCGATGTTGATTGTGACTCACGATGAAGAGTTGGCGAAATCTGCCGATATCATTTTGCACATGCAAGATGGTGTTTGGGTAGATGGTTAAAAATTCTTAAATTTGACCATGCCCTTATTAACCTTAACGTAGGTCACTGTGGATACTTGAGCTAAGCTACATTAGTGGAATAAGACTCTTTTATTGAAGCCCGCTTCGGCGGGCTTTATGATGCTTGCCAATAAAAATAATAAACTGAATTTTCATGCTGCAATTTATTGGGCTAGCTTGGGTAATGGGAATTGCCTGTGTTGGAATACGTACTTCATTTTTTCCTTTTGATACTCTAAACGCATTACCACGCGTGCTGGTATTCATTTTTATATTGTGTATTGGGCTGCAAGTTTATGTGCAGCAGCGTTTGCCTTCCGTGTACTGGAAATTATTGAATGGGGTTTTGGCCAGTCTATTGTGTTTTATTTTAGGCGTGGCTTTACGCAGATTCACAGTTACAGCGGCGTATGCAATGGCGTGAATTGCAACGTGACACTACAGAAGTTATCGTCTATGTAGGGCAATTAAACCAGTTAAAAGACAACAGTGTTTCACAACCTGTTGAGGTGCTGAATCGACATCCACAAACAGTCACATGGCTTGCGACTTTAGCTCAAAATTCAGTATTACCCGACTTAGAATTAGGTCAGTATTATAAGCTCAGTGGTACGGTTTACCCTGCGCATAGCTATGCGACTGCAGGAGTATTTGATGTAGAGCAATGGTATTTGCAGCAAAATATCATGGGCAATTTTCGGGTAACTCATGTCCAGTCTATTTCTGCCGAACAGATTTATAGCATGGGTCTGAGCAAGCATTGGCGTGCACAACACACGCTTTGGGCAAAATTTCGGCTGTGGATAGAACAACAGCGTTATCAAATTCGAGCATTTATTCAACAGCAGTCTCTACAACATAAAGGTCTGCTTTTAGCGTTACTCACGGGCGATAAAAGTCTGTTATCTAGTGAAATTGAAGATCAATTTCAACGCTTTGGGATTAGTCATTTACTGGCAATTTCGGGGCCGCACGTACTGATTTTTGCGGCAATGCTGTGTTGGGGCTTGGATCACTTAATTAGGGGGTATCGCCCGCATTACTATTTGTGGATGCCTAGACAATACCTATTGTTGTTGCCGTTTTTAAGCTGTGTTGTGTTATATACGGCATTTGTCGGTTTCGAAATTCCAGCACTCAGAACGTTGTTAATGTGTAGTGTAGTCACAATAATGTTGCTGCTGAAGCAAAAAATAAGCAGTTTTGCCTTACTGATTTACAGTGCAGCTTTGTTGCTTTACTTCGATCCTTTGAGCGTATTGTCAGCAGCATTTTGGCTATCTTATGGTGCTTGTTTTATTTTGCTGCGGATTTATCAGAGCCTGCGTCATCAACCCAAACGTTTTTATCTCAGTCGTTGGCAACAATTTTGGCAGGGATTTAAAATTCTAGTTGAATCGCAATGGAAAATATTCATTGCCTTGTTACCACTGGTGATTGTGTTTTTTAAGCAAGTCTCTTGGATTGCTCCTTTAAGCAATATCGTGGCCATTCCTTTCATTGGATTATTGATTGTACCTTTAGATATTTTGGCAGGTCTTAGCTTTTTTCTATTGGAGCCATTGTCAGCAGTATTGTTTTAACTGAATGATAATTTACTGGCTTTGTTGTTACTGATATTTCGAGGTATAGACGCTTTATTTGCACCACAGCTATCTAGCATCGCAATATCGGCTGCAGTTTATATTTGTTTATGTATAGGGTTGTTGTTGCTGTTTTTACCACAATCAGTTTTGCCTAAGACTTGGGCTGCCTTATGCTTTGTACCCCTCATTTTAATTGACCCGCAACGACAAAAGTTTGAGTTGGTGGTGTTGGATGTCGGGCAAGGGCAAGCCGTATTTCTGCGTTCTGGTTCGTACAGTATGATGATTGATGTGGGTGGTTATTATGATGAAAGCAAGTTTAGTGTCGGGCAGCAGATCATACGTCCATTTTTATCTGTGCAGGGCGTCAGTACGCTAGATCATGTGATGCTTACGCACTTAGACCAAGATCATAGCGGTGCTTTTGCTTATTTGAAAAATGAAATCAATATCCACAAGGTTAGTGCCAATCAAGCGGTGAATGTGGCTGAAAATACCCAGGTTGAATTTTGTTACCAAGGGCAGCAATGGGATTTACCACATCAAGTACGCATACAGGTACTCTCTCCAAAACCAAGTCAGTTACAGTATGCAGCACAGCAGCAGAATGAATACGCTTGTGTGCTACATATTCATGTGCCAAATGCACAACCTTATCAGGACTTTTTGCTGATGGCAGATGCAGGCTGGGCAACTGAATATCAACTTTTACAGGATTATCCTGATTTAAACGTGGATGTTTTAATTTTGGGACATCATGGCAGTAAACACAGCTCTGCTTATGATTTTTTAGCGCATTTTCGACCCAAACTGGCTGTAGCATCGGCAGGTTTTGACAATCGTTATGGGCATCCTAGCCCTATCGTTGAGCAACGTTTGGTCGATCTGAATATTCCATTCATGCATACGGCTCAGCATGGAAGTTTACGTTTTTATTTAGATGCACCACAACGCATGCTTATACAGCCGTATCGGCAACAGAAGTTGTGGCTGCAGCGTTAGCTTGGTTCTGAGCTTGCATGCGCACAGCCTGAACATCAGCCAAGGCTTCATGCACAGGCTTGTGATAAACCCCACGTAAATCTGGATGAGCTTTGTATCGTTTATAACTCCAATGATAATGCGCAGGATAACGACGAATTAGGTCTTCAATTTCACGGTGAATAATTGCTGTACCAGCATTGGCATTACTTTCATAAATTTGTTCGTCAATCGCTTCGATATGAATATCAAAACCCTGATTTTCATTTCTCAACGCATATAAAAGTAGGGCACTGGCTTTGGTTTTTTGAATTAGTTTGGCACTTAAATTGCTCGACTCCAAAGGGATGCCAAAAAATGGAATCATTTCACCGCCCACATTGGGAGTATGATCAGGCAGAATCACGGTAGTGCCGCCTTGTTTCAGGGCTTTAAAAATCTGACGCACGCCAGACTCATCAGTTGGAACTAAATTCGCCTGTTCACGGCTACGTGCCTGACGAACAAAGTCATCTGCAGCAGGATTTTTCACTGGCTTATACATAATGGTCATTGGGGTAAATTGTGCAATCCATGCATTCATAATTTCCCAAGTGCCAAAATGCGGCACAATCAACACCACGCCTTTTTGTTTGGCAAGTGCTTCTTGTAATAAATCTAAACCGTGTACTTGATGAATTCTTTGAATATTCTTTTGATTGCTTGAGCCCCAAATATGAAAAAACTCAAAATAAGAGGTGAGTTCGTTACGAATCGCTTGTTGGGTAATGAGTTTACGTTGCTGAGCGTCTAACTCAGGAAGTGCAATTTCTAAATTCAGTTCAATGGTTTGTGAGGTTTTACTTAAACGTAGACGATTGACCAAAAAAGCCAATGATTTGGCAAAAATCCGCGCAACAGACAAAGGCTGACGACTGACAAAATGCAGCAAGCGCGATAAAGACGTTGTAGGTGCGGGTTGGGTCATAACGACAGCGTCAATTGATCAAAAGAATAAAGATGCGAAATATTATAGGAGAAAATACAGGCTTTAGACAGTTTTTGCCAATTCCGTGTATATAATGGAGCAAATTTACTATTTTTTGGATTGTTTCATGTCCGATTGGCCACCAAAACCACAAAATGAATCACAGCAAATCCCACCACATGCACAGCAGCCAACAGGCAATGAGTGGAAACTATTAGAAAAAGCAGTTTTAGCCTCAGTTGAAGAACAACGTCGTGCACGTCGTTGGGGAATTTTCTTTAAGTTTTTAACTTTTGCCTATGTTTTTTTGCTCTTGGTCATTATGGGCAAAGGTTGCAGTACCACGACGACGAATCCATCTGCAGCGAGTCCGCACATTGCAGTGGTTGATATTGTTGGAACGATTGCATCAGATAAGCAAAGTGTGAACAGCAACGACACCATTAAGTCGCTGAAAAAAGCCTATGAAAATAGCAATAGTAAAGCCGTAGTGCTGAACATTAATTCACCTGGCGGCTCACCTGTACAGTCCGATGAAATCTGGCAAGAAATTCAATATCTGAAAAAACAGCATCAGGATAAAAAACTGTATGCTGTCATTGGCGATACTGGTGCTTCGGGTGCTTATTATATTGCCTCTGCTGCAGATGAAATTATTGTCAATCCATCTAGTTTGGTGGGTTCAATTGGCGTAATTATGCCAAATTACGGCCTGAGTGGTTTAATGCAAAAACTGGGTGTGGAAGATCGCACCATGACCTCGGGTGAAAACAAAGCCTTGTTGTCGATGACGCAACCTGTCGATCCTGCACAGAAAAAGCATGTACAAGCAGTATTGGATAATGTGCATGGTCATTTTATTCAAGCAGTGAAAGATGGACGTGGTGCGAAACTGAAATCACAAGATCCTGCGATTTTCTCTGGTTTATTCTGGACAGGTGAGCAAGCAGTTACACTGGGTATTGCCGATAAAATTGGTAGTCTAAATAGCCTAAAGCGTGACTTAAACCTTGATAAAGCTGTGAACTATACGATTGAACATAGTCCTTTAGACTCTGTACTGGGTCGTATGGGGGCCGCAGTGGGAGAGGGTTTTGCCACTTCAATTTCTCAACAGCTTCAGACTGAGCAAAACGCGAAATTACAATGAAACCACTGATTCATTTTGCACATGCCAATGGTGTGCCATCAAAGGTCTATCAAAAACTCTTTGATTCACTTAAAGATGATTACGATGTGATTGATGTCCCGTTGCTAGGGCCAGATAAGCGTTATCCAATTGATAACCATTGGCATAGCTTAACCCAGCAAGTGATTGACAGTATTGTACGTCAATCGCAAGGCCGTAAAGTCATAGCGTTGGGACATTCTTTAGGTGCGGTCTTGTCTTTTCAAGCAGCATTGCAACGTCCTGAGTTGTTTGAGCAAGTGATTATGCTCGATCCACCTTTAATTATGGGCAAAGCTTCAGTATTTTTGCATTTTGCTAAAATGATGAAACTCAAAGCGGTTGATCAAATGTCACCCGCAGCTTTGTCTTTGCGACGTCGTGATCATTGGGAGAGTCGTGCGCATGCTGCAGAATTATTGCGTCCTAAAGGTTTTTACAAAGACTTTGATGCAGACTGTTTTCAGGCCTATATTGATCATGCGTTAACAGAAGACAGTGTTCGTGGTGGGGTAGAGTTGACCATTCCAAAAATGGATGAAGTCAATATCTTCAGAACCAATCCATCGCTTTGGTGGTTGCCGCAGTCTAAGCCGAAAGTGCCAATGCAATTGGTAATTGCAGAAAAAGGGCCATTTTTAAAGCCTGGTTTTCCACAGATTACTTCTAAGAAATTTGGGATACCGTATCAGGTTACGGCAGGCGGGCACATGTTCCCCTTAGAAAAGCCTATAGAGACTGCGCAGTTGATTAAAGACTTAATTCAAGCCCAGCAAACAAAAGCAAGCGTGGTGTAAAAAGATACTTGTTTGCACCGTGCATAAAAAAACGCCTGATAACAGGCGTTTTTTATTTTGTACCCATTAAGCCAATTGCTTAAACACGGCAAAACTGTACTGGTTGCTGTAACAGTTGCTGACGATACATCACGCCTTGTGCGGTGTGTTCAAGGCTACCATTGCAAATCCATTCAACCACTTGTGGGTAAATTAAATGTTCCAATACATGTACGCGATTGGCCAAACTTTCAGGCGTATCATGCAGATTTACCTGTAATACACCTTGTGCAAGTGCAGGGCCTGCATCCAGTTCAGCTGTGACATAATGGACTGTACAGCCATGTAAGGTATCACCAGTATTGAGTACACGTTGATGGGTATGCATGCCCTTATAATGTGGCAAGAGTGAAGGATGGATGTTGAGCATTTTTCCTTCCCAAGCCTGCACAAACTTGGCACTTAAAATTCGCATAAAGCCCGCAAGAACAACTAAATCGACATTCCAAACCAGCAATTGCTGATGCATAACATCATCAAAGGTTTCACGGTCAGGGTGTTGCTTATGTTCAATGACTGCGGTTGGAATACCAGCATTTTGCGCACGGGTGAGGGCATAGGCATCAGGCTTATTGGAAATAACCCCAACAATTTGCCCTGAAAGATTGGCATCTATCAGGGCTTGTAGGTTACTTCCGCTGCCCGAAACAAGAACAGCTATTTTGATCATGGGTGTTGAATCACACAAAAATTACGCGAATTTTTTCATCTGCGCCTTCAACAGATTCGGCATTGTCTTGAATGCGACCCATTACCCATGCTTTTTCGCCTAAGCTGTTGAGAAGTGCTACAGTTTTGTCTGCATCATTGGCATCTACAGCAACAACCATCCCTACACCACAGTTAAAGGTACGATACATTTCAAACTGTTCTACACCACCTTCGCGTTGTAATAGTTTGAATAGTTCAGGCCATTCCCAAGAAGATTCATCAATCACTGCTTGCGCACCATTTGGCAATACGCGAGGCAAGTTACCAGGTAGGCCGCCACCTGTGATGTGTGCCATTGCATGCACATCTACTTGTTTGCATAATTCAAGCATAGATTTAACATAAATGCGTGTTGGTTCCATGGCAACGTCAGCAAGTGGACGACCATCGACCAGTTGAGTTAAATCAACATTTTTTACGTCTAAAATTTTACGAAGTAAAGAGTAACCGTTTGAGTGCGCGCCTGAAGATGCAACACCAATCAAAACGTCACCCGCTTTTACTTTAGAGCCATCAATAATTTTGCTTTGCTCAACCACGCCCACACAGAAGCCTGCAAGATCGTAATCTTCACCTTCATACATGCCTGGCATTTCTGCTGTTTCACCACCTACAAGCGCACAGCCTGCAAGCTCACAGCCTTTACCAATACCTGTCACAACATTGGCAGCAACGTCTACATTTAAGTGACCTGTTGCATAGTAGTCGAGGAAAAATAAAGGTTCAGCACCACATACCAGCAAATCGTTTACACACATTGCGACTAAGTCTTGACCAATGGTGTCGTGGCGATTTAGGTTCAACGCTAAACGTAATTTAGTCCCTACACCATCTGTGCCAGATACGAGGACAGGTTCTTCATAACTTTTAGGAATTTTACAAAGTGCGCCAAAGCCACCTAATCCACCCATCACTTCAGGACGAGTAGTACGCTTAGCAACAGATTTGATACGATCGACTAACGCGTCGCCCGCTTCAATATCGACACCAGCATCTTTATAGCTTAAACCAGTGGTAGGGTTAGAAGTTGAGTTGCTCATAATGAAGTCTCCGCATTCGCGGGGCCGATTATACCTGAATATACGAAACTCTTATGTTATTTATGCGCCAAAATGCTATCTTTATTCAAATATTTTAGCTTCTATAACGAATAAACTGAAAAAAGGCGAATTTCTATGGTCGATCGTACCTTGCGTCGCATTTTTATCCTGTCTGGGATAGTTCTGCTCCTTTGGGTGCTGTACTTATTAAAACCGGTTGTCATTCCTTTTGTGGTCGCATTTTTCATGGCCTATTTATTTAGTCCATTGGTGGAAAACTTGTGCAAAGTCGGTTTGCCGCGCTGGTTGTCAATCAGTATTGTATTTATTGGAATTGGTATCGCACTGACGCTTGCTGTTTGGTACATCATTCCATTGGTTTGGAAACAGTTGATTATTGCGCGTGACAGTATTCCTGTAGGTATTAATTGGATTAATTCGACTTTTTTGCCTTGGGTGTCGTCCACCTTCAATATTGAAGAAATGGAAATTGATACCACCCACATGACCACAATTGTGATGGATTATGTGCAGACCAATTACAGTGCTGATAGCATTCAAGCAATGGCCTTGCGTGTTGCACAGTCTGGACTGAATTTTATCCAGATTGGGGGTACGGTCGTGCTCATTCCAATTATCGCTTTCTATTTCCTGTTGGACTGGCAGCGTATGCTCGATAGTTTACGCCGTTTAATTCCACGTCCGTATGAGCAAAGCACGTTGACTGTGGTGCAGGAATGTCACAGTGTTTTAGGCGCGTTTGTGAAAGGTCAGTTTTTGGTGATGATTTTGTTGGGTGTGGTCTATGCCACAGGCCTACAACTGATTGGTTTGGAGGTTGGCTTAATTATTGGCATGATTGCTGGTCTGGCCAGTATTATTCCATATTTGGGTTTTGCCGTAGGAATTGTTGCTGCAATCATTGCTACTTTCCTGCAATTTGGGATTGACTGGATGCAATTGGTCTTGGTGCTGGTGGTGTTCATGATTGGGCAGGCCGTGGAAGGCTACATTCTGCAACCATTTTTATTGGGTGATAAAATTGGACTTTCACCTGTTGCCGTGGTTTTCGCAGTTTTGGCAGGCGCGCAGCTCGCAGGTTTTATGGGGATGTTGATTGCCTTACCAGTTGCTGCGGTGATTGTGGTCTTGCTGCGGCATTTGCGTGATTATTATGAAAAAAGTTATCTATATGGACAGCCTGTGGTGGTGTCTGAAGATGCAGTGTCGGGTGATATCAGTATTGAAACCTCACAAGTGCATATTGATATCGAACTTGACCCTCATGCTGCAAATTCACTGCAACAGACTGAAAAATCAAGTAAGATAAAACCCTCAGATCAGCCAGACTCCTAGGTGATTATAGTTATATGCGTCAACTGCAGTTAGACATCGAGCCTCAATTAGATGCGCGGATCAGTGACTTTTCTGGTCCGGGTTGGGGGCACGTCATTGATGCAGTACGACAGCTTCATGCAGGACTGGTCAACCGTTTTTATGTCTATGGCGGTGCAGGTACAGGCAAAAGTCATTTGCTATCTGCAATTTGTGATTCATATTTAGAAATTGGCAAATCTGCCATTCAAGTGTCTTTACTTGAGTTGCTCGATGCCCCAACCGAAGCAATCACGTCTTTAGATCGCTATGACTTGGTTGCCTTAGATGATATTGAAGCGATTAGTGGTGTGCCACATTGGCAACGTGCAGTTTTTCATTTGATCAACTACAGTAATGAAGTAGGTGGTCAGTTGGTATTTTCCTCCCGTTTTGCACCGATTGAATTGAAGTTGGAATTACCCGATTTACAATCACGCTTGACGCAAGCGGTGAGTGTTAAAGTACCTTCGGGCAGTTTATATGCAGACCGACAAGCACTGGTGAGTTCGGTGCTGGAACGTCGTGGTATCTTGATTGATCCTCAAATTATTGATTATTTGTTATTGCATGGGCCGCAACAAACTTCTATCTTGCTACAAAGCCTTGAGCAGTTGGTGCAGTTACTCAAAGGCGAAAAAACAAAATTAAGTGGCGCCAATTTGCGTCAGATTTATGCGCTGATTGACGAATATCGGTAAAAATTAAAATTACTTGAGAATTTGCCCAAGCTGTGCGAAATTATTGGGAAAATAATTCGAAGTTGCAGGGAATTTGCAACTAAAGAAGAAAAAAAACAAAGAAAATTACAAGGAGTACGCTTATGCTCAAGCAGAGCATCGGCATTGGTATGCTGTTTATCGCAGGTCATGCATATAGTAGTAATATCATTGTCACCACCACTGCAGACACAAAAGCAGATGATCAACAATGTTCTTTGCGTGAAGCCGTCGAATATATTAATTTAGGAAAGCCTGAACAAGGCCATTTGGGATGTGGCGGTGAAAATGCCTCCGATGTGATTTTATTAGAAAAAAAAGAGATTTATCAGCTAGATCAGCAACTTAAAATTACTGAAAGCTTGGAAATAAAAACCACTTACGATAGCAGTTTTAATGACAAAACCTCGCCAGGATTAAATAATGCCATTATTCAAATGCGTGGGAATGGTCGGATTTTCCATGTTGATGATAGCCAGGATCGTTTCCTAAATGTGTCACTGAAAGAGCTAACATTAGAAGGCTGTGGAGAGGAGCGCTGCCGTCAGGAACAAGGCGGTTTAATTCTGAATAATGAAAATTTAAATTTAGAGTACGTAAAGCTGAGTAAAGGTATTGCCAATCAAGGTGGTGCAATTTATAACTTGGCGCAAATCACTATTGATCTTGATCGTGTTGTTAGAGGCTTAATGCAGGTAAAAAATAGCCTGTTTGAAAATAACCAAGCGCAAGATGGCGGTGCCATTTACAGTAAAATTCCTAATTTTACAGTAACTTCATCGGTTTTTAAGAGCAATAAAACTACGAATTCAAACTCTTCCAATTTATATGTAGCTAGCAGCACAGCAGATGAAAATACCCAAGTTTTTTCAAATGATGTGAACAAGGTGACAAGTAGTACCTTTATTGCTAATGAAGGGTATGTGTTGAATGTCCTTGATGGTATTGGTATCAACAATGTCAGCATCCTGGGGAACACGCGCGGTATTTATTTAAATGCCCCTTTGGGTAAAGGCTATGTAGCGAACAGTATTGTTTTGGCGAACCCACATCCAGTGAATAGCCTAGCTTATAACTGTACCCAAGCAGGTTCAGATGCCACCGTATTACAAAATAATCTGGTTGGTGCAGGTTGCAGTACGGGCGATGCAAATTATCCAAACAGAATTTGGACGGGTAATACCATCTTTGCGGGTAATATGCTTGAAGGAGCATGTAAAACTCTGAGCGAAGATGCTGCAGCCTTATTTTGTCCATACCATGTGCCTGAAAATGCGTTCTTAGGTTTTGTTCGCCCACGTGTGTTGCTGACTGATCAAAGTTTGCAAGATTCTTTAGTGGTGAATAAAGGTCAACTTGCTAAAGCAGGGTTGCCTATGCAGGGGTGTACTTCAGCTGATCAGCGTGGGATGCAACGTGAATTTGATAGTACGTTATGCGATCGTGGTGCAATTGAGGTAATGGTGCCTGCATCTAGAGGCTTAATCGGTCAAGATATTCTGGCTGGCCAAATTGCAAAAATGACAGTGAGTGACTTACTTGGTGATAGTGACCTTGTGCCTAAAGAGTTTTGTGATCAAGTCTATCCGACGAATCCAACAGGGCAGCCTTGGCAAGCCGGATGTGTACAAATCGAACAATTAGATACCCGCTCTAAAGGTAAGCTGACGATTGATGAGTCTGGTAACTTGGTTTACACCCCTGATTCTGCTTGGCATGGGGCAGATGTTTTTAAAATTAAACTGGTCACGAGCACAACGCGTTTTAATAGTACTTCTCCTTATATGGAAGTGAAAGTTCAAGTCATACAAGAACATGAAAATCGCATGGAAAGCGATAAATTAAATGTATCAGGTGGTGCGTGGAGCGCTTACGGATTAATGGCTTTATTGGGCTTGTTAGGTTTACGCCGTAAAAAAGCATAAAGGATAAATATGAAAAATAATAAAAAAACACTGTTAGGGATAATGGTGCTGTCAGCGATGTCACTTATGGCAGCGGATAATCGTGTTATTCAGGTGACCACCTTTGAGGATCAAAATGGTGAAGATCTGAACAATTGTTCCTTGCGTGAAGCCTTAGTCGCAGCCAAGAAAAATATTGCTTTTGGTGGATGTAGTGCAGGTAATACAAACCGTGGTAGTACAGACTATATTCAGTTGAAGGAAGGCGAGTACATTTTAAACTCAGAGTTACGTCCTGAATCTATGGTGAGGATTTATGGTGCAGCTGCTTTAGACTATAACCAGCGTGATCCGCTGACGCATCGTTATCCTTCTATTGCACCATTAAAAACCAGTATTAATGCACAAGGTAACAGTCGTATTCTGAATACTTCGGATACTCAAGCCAGTGTAGCCTTGTATGATCTGGTACTCAAAAATGGTAATGCCAATGGTGGTGGTAATCTTAATGCTAAAGATCAAGGCAAAGGCGGTGCTGTTTTTGTAGCAGGACCATTGTCTGCAAATAATATAGAAATCCAAAACTCAAAGGCCGAACAGGGTGGTGCAATATATGTAGTTGCACATCAAACCGAACGTCAGGTTAATTTGGAAAATGCATTCATTCATCATAACCAAGCAAAAGTAGGAAGTGTTCTGGCTATGGATTGCCAAGCCAATCTAGTCAATACACGTTCTGTTATTCANNCAGCCAGATCTTAAAGTAAGCACAAGTACAATTGCACAAAACCAGGCAAATGCTAATCAAGGACATATTTTTAATCTAGTTCATTCTGATAAGCATCCTTTAAGTACATTGTCTCAAGTATCTTTAGAAAGTAATACTATTGTTGAAAACAAAGCATTCAGTACGCTGTTTTATGATCAGCATCCACGTATCGCACTCTTTTTTAATGTGTTGGCCTTTAACCAAGGTAAATCTTGCCGATCTGCTCAAGATTTAAATCAGCTGCAACTCAATATTGCTACTTTACGCAATGCAATATTGCCAGCGAGTGCGACTGCAGAGCAAGGTGAATGTGATTTACCTGAAAAGACTAGCAGTAGCTATGAATTGAGCAAGAATATTGATTTAACAGGCTTAAGTTTTGATCAGCTGCTTCAGCCCTTACAAACACCTTCGGCTTATAACTTATTTTTACCACTTTATTATCCGAAGGTAGGTGTAGACCCAAGTAAAGACTTGATTGATGTCGAAGGTTTTGGTTGTGCCGAAGAGGATCAACGTGGTTTGGCACGGGTTAGTAACGCGACTCTCACTTTAAATCCGGATGCAAAAAATAGCTGCGACATTGGTGCTGTCGAAGTCATGCGTTTAAATGCTGCAGATATTACCAGTTTAAGTAATATTTCGTATGAGAGATTATTAGATGGGTATCAAGAGCAAATTGATCGAACACAGGCCAGTATAGATCAAAACAAAACCAGTGATCAGGCTTTACTGACACAGGCACGTGCTGATTTGAAAACTTTACAAGATTTGCTAAATCATACCAAAGCCAAACAACAATATCGTGCAATTTATATTGATCCATTTGCATTGGCGTTAAAGCAAGATGAGCCAACCGCAGATGGTCAGTTCGTTCAGTTAAAACAGTTAAACTCAGAGAATTTTAGTATTCAAACAGAAGCACTAGGCATAGGGGCTGTTTCTGGTACAGGAACAACGTTCAATGTAGATAAACTGACTAAAGACCCATTGTTTAAATGTGAGTGGGATGCTCAATTACAGCGTATCTTAATGTATCGTTTGAATGACAAAGTGACAGAGCTAACTGATTCTGCGTACTGTAAATATACCATTACCTCAAAATCGGACAGTAATCATCATTCATCAGGTTTGCTGGAAGGGAAATTTAATAATATTCAGCCAATTGCAAAAGATGATCGCATACGTATGGAATATGGGTCAGACTTGAAAGTTAGTTTTAATCCATTGGCGAATGATAGCGATGGTGGGGATGGCATAATCAGTACTTTAACTGAAAATACCAATAAACCAGCATTCTATAGAGACCATACAGGACAAGAGCTCGCAATTCGCTTTACACATATCCCTTCTAGCGTGGTGCTAACGGCAGATCGTAAAGCACCTTGTCCAGGTGATTATGCACGTGAAACCTGCTATGGAGGCAATATTCAGGTACAAGTGCGTAATAGTTTTAGCCCATTCGATTATGAACTGAGATATACCGTGTTTGATCATGAGCAGGCACTATCAGAAGAAGCGACTATTACTTTGGAGAATACAGCCAAGAACACCAACTATGAAGCCAGTAGTGGTGGTGGGGGAAGTTTGGGTATTTGGGGATTAATGACTTTACTAGGCTTGGTGGGCTATCGCCGTCACACGCGGTTCAAGTCTTAACTTAAACAGATGTTATAAAAAAGAAGCCCATTTCGGGCTTCTTTTTTATGTGAGCAATTAATTATTTCTAGAAATATGCACAAAAGATTTTTGCCTTTTACGAGTATAGGTGTGCTATTTAACCATTCTAGTGATTGACGATGTTCGGTTGATATTTTTGAATATATTCTTGACGAATCAAGGGGCGTTGCTCTGGAGTAGCTTGTTGTAGCCGTTGACCTAATTCTCTGCGTTCTTGCGTACTCATTTTCTGCCAGATTTCACGCATTTTTTGCTTTTCACTTTCAGGCAATTGGGTAAACCAATCCATGCGTTGTTGTAAAGCCACACTTTTATCTGCAGGGATTTCTTTCAGATTTTGATAACGCTTAATTAGTGCCATCTGTTCTTCTTCTGACAGCGTTTCCCAAGTTTCTGCAATTTGCGTGTCGGCGTCTTTGGAAAAAATCCAAAAACGCTCGAACCCTGCAAAACTGGTTTGCAGAAAACCAAGTGCACAAAACGCAAATACAATTCGCTTAGCTGCCATGTGGAACTTTGTCCTCACCTAACACCATTAACATTTCTAAATCTTCCACCATTTGTGGAGAAAGTTTAGGTACAGAAACAGCTTGATTTTGTGGTGCTGTGGTCATTTCCATTGAGTTTGGCAAGACCACAAAACCCGCAACCGCTGCTGCCAAGGCAAAGCCTGACATTTTCCAGAGTCCATAGCGCGAGCTTTTCTTGTCTTGAATATGGTCTAAGACATGGTTCATGACCGCTGCTTTGTCTTGATGATGGTGAGCGAGCCCATCTAGTTTGGAAGTGACTTGCTTTAAGAAATCATCTTGTTTCATTCTGATGACCCTCCCAGATTTGGATTCATGTGTGCCAAACTGTTACGTAAGGCTTGAATGGCACGGTGATAATGGGTTTTTACACTGCCTTCAGTACAATTCATAATTTGTGCTGTGGTGTGTGTGTCAAAGCCTTCCCATGCACGTAACATAAAAGCTTGTTGTTGACGTACAGGAAGCTTTGCAATTGCTGCTTGAATTTCGTCTACAGTGACGGCCTGATCTAAAAACTCAGCTGGATTGAGTGCTTGTTCATCCACAATATCGAGTTGTTCGACATCGTCATCATCTAAACTGACTTTTTTAAACAATGAAAAGGGATGTGCACGTCGCGCTTCTTTGCGTCGCCAGTCTTGTAATTTGTGATTTAAAATCGTGTAAAACAGGGGATACCATTCATCTGTGGCTTTATCTGCATAAGATTTATGTAAGGAAATAAAGGCTTCTTGAACTAAATCCATGGCAATGCCATGCTGTCCTTGGGTTGCACTTTCCATCATAACTAAAGCGCGCCCAGTCACATCCTGCATAAAATTTTTTAGACGTTGTTCAGCCGTACTCTTTAGAGCACTCAAATTTTCCGAGTGTGACGACTTCGGGTTTAAATCCATAGAGATGGAAAATCCTGTCATTGGATACCCACCATTATTTTAAACATCATACTTATATAACGCTAAAAACAATGGTTTGGTTGACATTACAATTTATTATTTTAAGTCTAATCTATTTTTTCTACAGGGCTAGTCTATTTAAAATAAATTAACCATTTACAGACGTTGGCGTACCATTTCAAAGAAACAAATAGAACCTGCAATCGCAACATTTAAGGATTCCTGACCACCAGGTTGTGGAATGCTTACTGCTTGTGCATGTTGTACGGCATAGTCGGATACGCCTTGTCCTTCATTGCCCAAAATCCAGACGCAGGCTTTACGCAAGTTTTTGCTGTACAAGCTTTCTGCATGGTGTGAACTGGTTACATATACCGGAATCTGAAATTGCGGTAAAACCTCTTCCAGCGTGACATTTTCAAAAGTCTGTAAGCTAAAGTGTGCACCCATGCCTGCACGTAACACACGTGGTGACCATAGTGATGCAGAACCTTTGGTGCAAATAATTTGTTCAATCCCAGCTGCGGCGGCAGAACGTAATAAGGTACCGACATTGCCTGGGTCTTGCACATTTTCTAAAATCAGCGTGTCTGCTTTAAAGTCCAGCGTTTGACTTGAGCTTGGTAAATCGACAATGGCTAAACAAGCTAATGAAGTACCTAAAGTGCTTAAATCTTTGTATAACGATTCACTAATAACAAAGACTGCGCCAGTATATTTTGCCAAAATACGCTCATAGTCGGGATGGCTGAGTGCATGTTCTGTAGTGAAAATCGAATTGATCTTTTTATTTTCATGTAACCACGCAAGACACAAGTGCGTGCCTTCAAGCACGGTTTGTCCTTGTTTTTTACGATAGCTATTTTGCTCAATTAAACCACGCAAGTGTTTAATTTTTGGGTTATCTTTTGATTCTAAAAAAATCGTAGGCATGCGATAAAATCCACAGCAATTGGCGCAATACCAATTGCTGTTATTGAAAAATGATTAATGATAGCTGCTGACTAAATCGACTTCATTTTTTGAACCAATAATGACAGGTACACGTTGATGCAGGTCGGTTGGTTCAATATCTAAAATACGCACACGGCCTGTAGTTGCAGCACCACCAGCTTGTTCCATGAGCATGCTCATCGGGTTGGCTTCATACATTAAGCGTAAACGGCCTGCTTTTTTTGGGTCTTTTAAGTCGTATGGATACATGAAAATACCGCTACGACAAAGGATACGGTGAATATCACCCACCATACATGCTACCCAGCGCATGTTGAAATCTTTTTCACGTGGGCCAGTCTTGCCTGCCAAAAGTTCATCGATATAGCGTTTTACAGGCGCTTCCCAGTGACGTTGGTTAGATGCGTTAATGGCGTATTCTTTGGTGTCTGCTGCAACTTGAATATTGTCTGCAGTCACTAAAAATTCTTGGCTTTCTGGATCAAAGGTAAAGAACACCACGCCTGCACCAACAGTGAGCGCCATCATAGTGGATGGGCCATACAGAACATAACCTGCTGCCACTTGTTGTGTGCCTGCTTGCATAAAGTCTGCAGCCTGAGTCACCGCATTTTTTGCAGGTAAAATGGAGAAAATTGTACCCACACACATATTGATGTCGATGTTGCTTGAGCCATCTAGTGGGTCAAACAAGACTAAATATTGACCATTTTCTTGAGCAGGGGTGAATTCATCTAATTCTTCAGAAGCCAAACCACCAACATTTGGGTGTTTTTGTAATGCTTCAATTAAATAATCATTTGAAATGACATCTAATTTCTTTTGTTCTTCGCCTTGTACGTTTTCATTTTGTGCACTGCCTAATACACCTGCCAAAGCGCCTTTTTGTAATGTTTGATCAATTGTTTTACAGGTATTGGCAATGGTTTCAATTACTTGAGCAAGTTCGGGTGTTAAATTTCCAGTTTGTTGTTGTAGAAATTGGGAAAGGGTACGGTATGACATGACTGGAAAACTCCGAATAACTGCAAAAATGAGGATAACAATATGCTGCAATAGTTTAGATGAGAACGCGTTAAAAGAAAAATTAAACTCGACTATTTGCTGTGATTTTACCCTTGCAAGTCTTGTAGAAAGTGCTATGTTGATGTGAAGGATTTAATTTGAGATAGGAGCACAGATATGACAACGTTAAAGTTTGATGCGACTCCAACGCCGAGCGAAGGGATTAGTTTAGACGATATTTCTGAAGACAAGATGAAAGCAGCTTGGAAAGATTATGAGTCTAAACCTGAATATAAAAAGTTCAATAAGCATGATTTGATTGAATCTATGCAAACGGCTAAATCAGATGCAGAGTCTGAGTAAATTGTTTTAAACGATTTTCAGATTTCAAACGCTCAGGATTCAACATATTCAGTTTGCTAAGTTTTTAAATTGCGATTGCATTCGTGATATAGCTGGGTTAAATAAAAAGCGCTCTTGAACAGATTGTTTCAGAGCGCTTTTTATCGGATTTGAGAAAACACTGCTTAAAAAATCTAGAAATGCTTTCTCAAAACATACTGACCATTATTTTAATAACGGTGGTACGGCTTCATAGTTAATTTCTACACGGCGGTTTTCTTTCCAGGCATTTTCATCGTGCCCTGGATTGACTGGCATTTCTTTGCCATAGCTGACCGCTTCAAGTTGACCTGCATTGACACCATTGGTGATCAAGAAACTTTCAACAGCTTTAGCACGACGCTCACCCAAAGCCATGTTGTATTCACGGGTCCCGCGTTCATCGGTATGACCTGTAAGGGCAACTTTAGAGTTGGCATTGGCCATTAAAAACTGTGCATGTGCTTGCAAAGTTTGGTAATCGTCATTTGATAATTCGCTGCTGTCATAGTCAAAATGCACCACACGTTTTGCTAAGAAAGCTTTGTTGGCTTCAGTAACACCTTTGGCTGATGCACCTGTAAGGTTTTGCGCACTTAAAGCAGCATCTTCACTCAAGCCTTGGGTATTGACTGTCGTTGCACCACTTGGGTTTTGACCTGCTTGTAAGTCTGTAGCAGGTTTACGGTTTGCACAGCCTGTCATGACTAAAGCCGATGCCAAAACAGGGAGTACCAATAATTTAACTGCGTTCATCCTCATCTCCATGAAGCTTGATTTTTGGTTTTAAAACAGAACTGAAAAAGTATTTACTTGCATGATTGAATTACTTTGGCGCCCATGCAGGTTCACGAACTTCACCTTGTTCACTTGGTAAGTTCATGCGGAAACGACCATCTAAAGACATAATCGACAATAAACCGCGTGCACCTTCACGTGTTGCATACACCACCATTTGCCCGTTTGGCGAGAAGCTTGGCGACTCATCTAAACTAGTTGGGGTTAAAATATTGGTGATGCTGGTGTTGATGTCTTGAATCGCAACTTTATAGTTACTACCACTTGGACGATGCACCAAAGCCAGTTTACGGCCATCGGCACTGAGTGTACCGCGTGCATTAAATGCACCACGGAAGGTCAAGCGCTTGCTGCTGCCTGTAGCAAAGTCATAACGATAAATTTGCGCTGAGCCACCACGGTCTGAAGTATAAATAAAGGATTTACCATCTGGGGCATAACGTGCTTCGGTATCAATCGCACTGTCATTGGTCATGCGTTGCAGTGCACGGGTGTTCAAATTCATTTGATAAATTTCTGGATTGCCATGCATAGATGCCGTGAACAACATGCTTTGACCATCTGGTGAGAAACTTGGAGCACCATTTAAACCACGGAAACTGGCTAATTTTTCACGCTGACCTGTGGCTAAGTCCTGCACATAAATTGCAGGGCGTTTAGTCTCAAACGACACATAGGCAATTTTTTTAGCATCAGGTGTCCAAGCAGGCGATAAAATCGGATCACGCGAAGTCAAAATGGTTTTGGGGTGTTCACCATCAGTATCGGCAATTTGTAGAGTATAGCGTTGCTCAGGTGTTGCAGGATTACGCAGCACATAGGCAATACGTCCGCTAAAATCTCCCTTAATACCCGTGAGTGCTTCATAAATGGCATCACTGATCATGTGTGCGGCAGAACGCACCCGTGAAGCAGGTACGCTTAATAGCTCATTCAACAAATATTGCTGTTTCTGAACATCGTACAATTGGTAATGAACTTCATAGCCTCCTGCCGCTGTGGTTTTGACATTCCCTGTAACGACATAAGGTACACTTGCGGCTTGCCATGCAGCTGCATTTGGATTGTTCATGCTTGCAGTTGCAGCAAGGTTTTTAGATGAACTGGTGAATTTGCCTGAACGGTTTAAATCGTTTTCTACAATAGGATAAATACTTTGATCATTGCCAAACGGCACAATCGCAATTTTAGGTGCTTCTTCTGGTGCTTTGGCAATTTCTAAATGCAGTTGTGCAAAAGATTGTGTGCTTAAAACTGGGCTAAGCGCAGTTAAAATAGCAAGACAAAGTAGGTGTTTACGCGTTGTTTCCATCATTCGCTATTTTCTCAAATCAACATAACTTTTTTGGATGTAATTGTGGTACATAATGGCATGCTTTGGTAGGAATGAAAGCATGAATTTATAATAAAACTGTTATAACACTGTGAAAATTTAAATTTATTTATACTCGTAAATATTTTGAGAAGGAGTTAGCCAAATAGATGTTATTCGGCTAACTGGTAACTTATTGCGCTGTAAAGGTAGAGGTGAAGCTACGTGCTTCGCGTCGTGCATCTGGGTCTGATGGCATCGGATAAGGTGCGGCAGCACGAACAGCAGCTTCTACACTGGCTTTCATGTCAGGGTCGCTAGAATTAACCACGACAGACTGAACTGCGCCACTGTCACTTAAAGTCACGCGGGCAGTTGCACGTTGACCCGAAGAACCAGCTGGGGTATCCCACGCTCGTCTGATTTTATTTTCGAAATCGCGTTTAGCAGTGGATGCAATGCGTCGTACTTCAGCCTTTTTCTGAGCAGCTTCTTCTGCAGCTTGTTTGGCAGCTGAAGCTTTGGCTTCAGTATCGGCACGTGCCTTCGCTTCGGCATCAGCTTTGGCTTTTG
>LSQX01141174.1_pt1 | contig 24326 bp, 19 predicted proteins | sample 654561 | NCBI WGS metagenome assembly LSQX01 (sample SAMN04489861, study PRJNA283612) | anaerobic digester metagenome | isolation source: 4 biogas reactors fed with cattle manure at either 37C or 55C with and... | place: Denmark: Kongens Lyngby | collected 2014
CACGAAGTTACACGAAGTCACACTAAAGCAAAGACGAGGCAAATATAAAGGCATGAAGCCTGGTCAAGTCATTTGTTGAATTACAGGTATAACACCAGGGTTTTTATAGTCTCATTTTCTTCTGTTTTTCTTCTCTTCGTGTTTCTTAGTGTGTCTTCGTGGAAGAAAAATTAATCAACAATTGCACTTCTATGGCTGCTCCGATAACAGCAAACACTTCGGTTTTTAACAATAGAGTTCCCAGGATCAGGTTGACTCATCGTTGCATTGGCCTGTCCAAGAAAGGCTGATTTGGACAAGGATGACACCTTCTGTGATTTTTGAGGCACAGTATTTTGCAACCCGGATGACAGATAAACTCAGCCGGGATGAAGGCTGTCGGGCCCTTTGCCGGTTCGCTTTTCATAATGGCCTTTGCCGCTGCGCACATATTTGGTGAAGCCGTGCTTTTCCAGATTTGCATCGCTGGTGAGTTCTTTGGCTTTGCGCGAATGGCTCCAGCCGGCAATATGGGGAGCTGTATAGATCCGCCGGACGGGCTGCCCTGTTTCAGGATGAACAGTCAGAGGCGGATCGTTCATGCCGTGAACGGTTTCAAAGATTTCGCCTTCGCTTCCGTCCTCGTTGATAATCTGATAGGTATAAACGGGCATGGGCTGTCCTTTCCCGTGAGCGGCCGCTCAACCCTGTCGGGCGGCTGCGCGCTTTTCTTCAAAGGCTGTAATCTCGGCTTCGTGGCGGAGCGTCAGCCCGATCTGATCCCATCCGTTTAGGAGGCGTTGTTTCAGGAAATGCGTGATTTCGAAGGGAATCTTTGCTCCGTCGGGACAGATGATCTGCTGATCGGGCAGATTGATTTCGAGGCTGTAGCCTTCTGTGGCGCGGGTCTGCTGAAAGAGTTTTTCCACTTCTTCGGCGGCGAGAGGGATGGGGAGCATGCCGTTGTTGAAGCAGTTGTTGAAGAAGATATCCGCAAAAGACGGGGCGATGATGGAACGGATCCCATAATCGTGGAGTGCCCAGGGGGCGTGTTCTCTGGAGGAACCGCAGCCGAAATTGTCTCTTGCCAGAAGGATGCTCGCTCCCGCATACCGGGGTGCGTTCATCTCAAAGTCGGGGTCAGGTGTTTTGCCGTCATCGAGAAAACGCCAGTCGTAAAAGAGCACATCTTCGTAGCCTGTTCTTTCGATGCGTTTGAGGAACTGTTTGGGGATGATCTGGTCCGTGTCCACATGCATGGCATCGAGGGGCGCGACAAGTCCTTTATGAATGGTGAAAGGGTTCATGCTTTATTCCTTCCTGAAGCCCGGAGGCTGTATTGTTTCAAATGGTGCACTGCTTGCGAAGTCAATCAGTCCTGGTATTTCCAGTTGCGGATGTCTGTAAAGGTGCCCGCAACAGAGGCGGCTGCGGCCATGGCCGGGCTGACAAGATGGGTGCGGCCGCCTTTGCCCTGCCGTCCTTCAAAGTTTCTGTTGGAAGTGGAGGCGCAGCGTTCGCCGGGTTCGAGTTTGTCGTCGTTCATGGCCAGACACATGGAACAGCCCGCTTCACGCCATTCAAATCCGGCTTCACGGAAAATCTTGTCCAGGCCTTCCGCTTCGGCCTGGCGTTTCACTGCTTGAGATCCGGGAACGATGAGAGCACGTTTGACGGAGTCGGCCTTTTTATAGCCGCGCAGTACTTTGGCGGCTTCGCGCAGGTCTTCAATCCGCCCGTTGGTGCAGGAGCCGATAAAGACCGTATCAATGCCGATGGACTGAAGGGGAAGCCCTTCCGTAAGGCCCATATATTCCAAAGCTTTTTCGTAGGCGTGGCGTTTGTTCACATCGGCCACCTCAGCGAGGATGGGCGTGGCTGCGGAAACACCGGAAACCATTTCGGGGGAAGTTCCCCAGGAGACCTGCGGTTCAATGGCGGCAGCGTCCAGTTCCACGAGGGTATCATAGCTGCAACCGGGATCGGAGGCCCACTGTTTCCATTCTTCAACCAGTTCGCCATGAGAACGATCCTGAGGCAGCATGGGCCGGCCCTTGAGGAATTCAAAGGTTTTTTCGTCCGGCGAGATGAGGCCTGCACGGGCGCCCGCTTCAATGCTCATGTTGCAGATGGTCATGCGCGCTTCCATGCTCAGGCTGCGGATGGCTTCGCCTGTATATTCAATGACATAGCCCGTTCCGCCGGAAGTGCCGATTTTGCCGATAATGGCGAGAATGATGTCTTTGGAGGTGATGCCGGGAGCCAGTTGACCGTTGATGCGCACTTCCATGGTTTTGGACACTTTCTGGCGCAGGGTCTGGGTGGCCAGAACATGCTCCACTTCGCTCGTGCCGATACCATGGGCCAGGGCACCGAAAGCGCCGTGGGTGGAGGTATGAGAGTCGCCGCAGACAATGGTCATGCCCGGTTGGGTCAGACCCAGTTCGGGGCCGACCACGTGGACGATGCCATTGCGCGGATCGAGCATGTCGAAGCATTCGATATCGAATTGGGCGCAGTTTTTCCTGAGCGTTTCCACCTGGGCACGGCTGAGAATATCCGCAATGGGCATTGACCGGTCCGTTGTGGGGATGTTGTGGTCCATGGTGGCATAGGTCAGATCAGGACGACGCACAGGACGGTTGGAAAGCCGAAGCCCTTCAAAGGCCTGGGGCGATGTCACTTCATGGATATAATGACGGTCAATATAGAGGATGACATCTTCGCCTTCCGGTTCGGCTACAAGATGGGCGTCCCAGATTTTCTGGTAAATATTTTTCTTCATGGCATATGCCTTTCCGCCGTGGTTATTGAACTTCATAAATGTCGAAAGTTTTTTGTGTGTATGATTCGAGGGGGTCGGCATTTCCTCTGAAAGGCCTGGAGACCACCCCGCCCGCACGCACTTTTCTCTCCGTCATAGTAACATGATACCTGTTGAAGAACATTCCATTCAATTTAAGGTATACTAAGAATACTCGCAAGGACAATAACGTAACAGGCCGGGAATGATGCATGATGATAACACTCTTATTTGTGATGGCTGCGCTGAGCCAGGCCGATGCCCTCTTCACCGGGACAGTACCGGCTGAAATTCCAACCTTTTCCGTGAGTATAAGCGGATCGGCGCCTTTTTATGCGGCCATGCGCATAGGCGGCGAATGGGTCAGGGATCGCAACCAGGAAATCAAATCCACTCAGGAAGTGGAGTTTGTGCCCGATATCCCCGGGAGAACCGCCGAGGTGGTGCGTTCGTCCATGCGACGTGCGGAAATCAACTATGAAGCGCCGGCCATGCGCCGGGAACGGCTGGCCAATATCTGGAAGAGCATGGGCTACGTCATGATGGAAACAGCGGCAGGCTGGAGTCCCGTTAAAGAAGAGGATATCCAACTGGCGGAACGCTCGCAGACGATGGTGGAAGAACTGGAAAAACGGCTATACCCTGAAGCGGGAACTCCTTCAGCTGCGGCTTCAACCCTAACGCCGGAAGAAACGAAAAGCGGAGGTTTGTCCACGAGCGCACTCTGGGGCATGCGCGGAGCGATCGTACTGCTGGGCCTGGCTGCGGCCGGCGGATTGTATTACCGATTCCGCAGCAGCTGAGTGCCGGTGAATCGACTGCAACCTGATGATGCTCTTTATTCACCACAATGGGCTCGAAGAAATGGCACTGACACCAGGGCCCTCAGAACCACAGATGCACACTGATAAACACTGATTTCCAAAGCGTAACACCTGCGCACCTCGCCCCTCAAAGCGTTCAGCCAAAGAACGCAAAAAATAATGGCTGCTGACGGATAAACAATACAAAGGCTGCCGAGAACCCTGCTTCTGAAGGAAGGGGCCAACGGCAACCTTTGCAAAATTGGAATCAAAGTTTTATACTTTGAGAAAAGAAAATTTCGGGTTGATCTTCAGCCGACAGTCTTGCTTCCGCTCAGGCTGTTGGCTACGGTGATGAGAATGCCACCGATACCGCTGAGTATGGAGCCTATCGTAATGAGTATTTGGCTGGTGCTCATGGCTTTGCGGGGCTGCGTCATTACTTTCAAATGTTTCATGCTTGTAACTCCTTCATGGGGTTGTACTTCTCCGGCTCCCGGGCTGAGCTTTTCAGGCTGGGAACCTGCGTGTTATACTACGGGAATGATACCGCAAATCGCAAATCAATTCAATAGCCCCTTCCGGGAACAACACTGGATCCCTTATGAAAAGTACTGCACAATTGTCTGTTTTACTGGCCTCAGCCTCGCCCAGGAGAAAGGCGCTTCTGGGAGCTTTGGGCGCTTCCTTTGATGTATGGGCGGCTCAGGCCGAAGAAATAGACGAGGGCCATGAACCCGAAGCCATTGTCATCGGAAATGCGGAGCGCAAATGCCGGGCCGCCGTGGAGGCCCGTCCTCATCATGATCTGGTCATCAGTGCGGATACGCTGGTCTTTCTGGATGGACAGGTCCTCTCCAAACCGGCTGATCTGGAAGAGGCGAAGACCATGTTGCGTGCCCTTTCCGGACGGACTCACCATGTTGTAACAGGCTTGGCGCTCTTTGATCGTGCCTCGGGATGTTATGCCACCGGTGCGGAAAAAACAGGGGTGAGATTCCGGGAACTGAGTGACGAAGAAATCGCCTGTTTTGTGAATACGGTGAAGCCCGTGGACCGGGCCGGTGCCTATACGGTGGACGGACCGGGAAGCCTTCTGGTGGCGGCCTATGACGGCTGTTACCAGAATGTGCTGGGCTTGCCTCTGGTGCGTCTGGATCTGGTGATGCGCACTCTGGGGTACAGCCTTTTTGAGATGATCAATGGTGATGAGGCGCGTTTTTTATAAAAATCTGTGTCAGGAAGCAAAGTCATGACGAAGAGAGAAAAAACCATCAAACTCCTTCTGCTGCTGATCTTTTTTCTGCCTGGAGGCGGGCTGGTGTGCGCATTCCTCCTTTATTTCCCGATGAAAGGATTGATCGGCTCCGGACGATTTGACATGCATGCCATCCCGGCGGGTGAAATCATGCCTGAGGCTGATGATGGGCATCATATTTTCGAAGCGTCAACAGAGCTATCCCCTGTGGGTGCGTTGATTTTGGAGAGAATGAGTACGCCGCCCCTGAATCGGGATGCGACCAGCGAGAAAATGCCTTCGCCCAAATCGATACTGGCCAGGATGGCTGCGGGCAAAGATTTGGAGCAGGTCAACGCTTTGCTCTGTCAGCTCTATCCGGAACGGGGAGTCGGTTCGTCCTGGTGGTTGCGTCGGGGAGACTATGATTTCAAGCTGGCGACCTGGACGACGCTGCTGTATCTCTTCGGGCATAACGAAGAGCGGCTGTATCCGGAAACGCGGCGACACCTGCTCGAGGTGCTGCTCACGGAATCGGGCGGCTCTCCAAAGACCACCGTGCCGGGCTCAGTCGGGCTGGTTGTGGAAACGGAAAACCATATCCTCCTGGCGGAGAGCAGCCGTTATCTGAAAAATCAATGGCTTCATCTGCAGGGAACAGAGGAGGAGAGGCTGAATCCGCGCCATGACAACAAGCGCAATGGGCTCGAAAACTGGCTTCTTTCTTTTCTGGACAGAATTATAGATGAAGGAGTTTACGAATTTAATTCACGGCCCTATTCAGGCTACAGCTTTCATGCATTATTGAATCTGGAGGGTTTCGCTGAAGAAAAGGCACTGCGGAAAAAAGCGCGCTTCATTCTCGACCGGGAAAATTATGTCTATGCGCTGGGCAGCCTGCAACTGCGTCGCTTTCCGCCCTTCCGTCGTCAGTACCGCCGGGCGGACACACAGCATCTGTCGAGCGATCCCCATTCCGCTTTTTTCTATGTGTGGACCGCTGTGACGGCTGACGATGAGCGGGTACTTCCCTGGCCGGGGCTGTATGGCGACTGGAGTCTCATGGCATCTCTCCTCCCCTATCGCCTTCCCGATGATCTGCGACATTGGGCTTTGCAGAAGGATGCGCCCTATTACCTGCGTTTTTCCCGGGGAGCCAATGCCTGTCCGGAAGTGTATAGCGGCGGGCCTGGCTGGTTGCTGAGTGCCGGTGGTGCCAATCGCGGGGTACGCTCACTGCTGGTCGCCCTGCCCATAACGCTTATGCTCGAAGATGGCAAGACGACACTGGACGAATGTCTCCATCTCCAGGGCAAAGGAACATGGCGCCAATGGAACCATACGGGCGTATACAAAAATTTTGCCTGCTCCAATGGGCGGGCGCATATTCCGGAAGGCTGGGTTGCCGAGGCAAAGGCAAGCGGATGGAGTATTTTCCGTGCCGCTCTGAACAAAGACCTGCTTATCGCCCTTTATGAAGAGAAAGACATCAGCCTCATCGTCCTCTTCCCCGAGGAGGCTCAATCGCCGGACAGGCTCCTCGAAAAATTGCAACAAGCCAACGCCGATGCCCGCACACTCGAACACAGCTTCACCCGACCCGACGGAACAAAGATTCATTATGACCTGAACGCTCCCCGAAATCGCTGGGTCATCACCGGCGAAAACAATCAACCCCTGGAACAAAACTGGCGCCACTGGGAACAAATCACCGGAACAGTACCGCATATTTCTTTTCACAGGCCGGAAGCCGATGATGAAGAGCGGGAGCATCGTTATTAACGCAACGTACTTGATATAAATCAATGCGCCAACAACCACGAAGATTGTTAGAACCACTGAAATCACGGAACACAGGGAAAAATACAGGCGATGTAAAAAGACCTGTGTCTCGAAAGGTCCACTTGGTCCACTGACCCGGCACGAATACTCGCCTCCCACATCCGCCCCTCCCACATCCGTCCGATCCGACCGATCCGACCGATCCGACCGATCCGTCCGACTCCCCAGAGACGTCTGATCCCTTCAAGTCTCTTCTTTGCCCCAAGACCAACCCCCGCCTCCGTCATTCCGGTTTTTTTGCGACCCGGCCCGCCGATCAAAGTATTCAGCCACAACAACACGAAAAAGACGGTCATCCAGATTGAGAGACTGCAAGGAGCATGACCCGCCCTCTTTTTCTGGATTACCACCTGTCACAGATGCTCCTATACTGTTTCATACCATCATCTCCAGATAAGGGCGCATTATTTTTTCAACGCGACAAATCCTGGCATAGTTCAGCAGTGAAGAAAGCTTGACTTTTTTTCTGGTCTTATACAGCTTCAGGGCTTCCAGCACTACATCCATTCCAATTTTATTGCGGAATTTAAAACAATCGGCCAGGGTCTTTTCAGGGTTGTAAATTTGTACCCACACATCATCAAGTTTATGTTTTTCAATGCCCGCAATATAAGACTCATATGAAAATCGGTGAACACGAATAGGAGGATACTCAAGACGGGGAATTCGGCTTTCCCGTGGAAGGGCAATAGAAACAAGATGGGGGATCTGGGTTGTCATCTCATGGCTGGCCAGAGCAGAAATAAGGCAGACCACGGCTTTGGGATAACGAAGACTGACTGTCACAAGATCGGGATTGCCGATGGGTGGCAGTGCAGCCAGCCGATACAGACCTCTGCTCACCTGCTCAATTACTCCCCTGTCTTTCAGTGTATAAAGTGTATACCGGTTGATACCCGCTTCCAGAGCTTCACTCATACGAAGCAGGCCATGATGCTTTCGAAATATTTCTACCGCTCTTTCGCTCATTTTCTGATCCAGACATAAGGTATTTATATATTGGTATATGGATACTATTTGTCTGATTGTGCCTGAAAGACTCTGAAATTGCAACAAAGCAGCTGGGAATCACTATCCTCGAGATGCGAAGCAGGAATGACGCAGGTGAGAGTGTTTTCTTGAGCATCAGATGGGCATTGCAAAAAGCCAGCAGTCTTTTTCTCTTTTCCTTTCGCGTTCTTTTGCGCTTTTCGCGGTTGAAAAAGAAAAGACCATTTGGTTGCGACTTTGCTGCGCTGTGTCCATCAGCGGTTCCAATAACCTTCGTGAACCATTCACCCCCACCTACACATTAAATCTGAACAGGATCATATCCCCGTCCTGCACCACATATTCCTTGCCTTCCAGACGGACCTTGCCTTTTTCCTTCGCCTTGGCCATGGAGCCCGCTTCAATGAAGTCGTCATAGGCCACTGTTTCCGCACGGATAAACCCTCGTTTGATATCGGAGTGGATCACGCCGGCCGCATCAACCGCACGATCACCTTTGCGGATGGTCCAGGCATGGGTTTCCCTCTCCCCCGATGTGAGGAAGCTGATGAGGCCGAGCATGGTGTAGGCAAATTGGATGAAGCGGGTGCGCGATCCTTCGCCCATACCCAACTCTTCACGGAAAGCGGCACGTTCCTCTTCGGGCAGCCCATTGACTTCCATCTCCAAAGAACCGCAGAGCGTGATGAAGTCAAGTCCCAGTTTTGCCGCTGTTTCGGAAAGTCCGGCCGGATCCTCTTCCCCCAGTCCGTCATCACCACAATTGCACAGGAGCATCACGGGCTTTTGCGACAAAAGCGAAAAGCTGCGCAAGAGCAGTTCTTCCCGGCTGCTGAGATCAAGAGAACGCAGGGGCTTGCCCGCCTCCAGATGTTCTCTGCAACGAAGAAGCAAGTCATATTCCTGGTCTTTACGATGTTCCTTTTCCAGTCTTTCGATACGCTTTTCAATCTGAATCAGATCGATAAGCTGCAACTCTTCTTCCATGGCGAGAACGTCACGGACAGGATCCACTTTTCCACGAGGATGCATGACATTATCATTTTTAAAAGCGCGCACCACATGGGTGAGTGCATCGGCGCTTTTCAACACCGTGAGCGCTGCACCATCGAGAACCCGGTCTTCGTCCATCCCTTCAGCCGGAGCAATATCAATAAATTCTATCTCGGCATAGACCTTCTTTTTAAGTTGGAAGATTTCCGACAGACGGTCCACGCGCTCATCCGGAACCTTGATGACAGCCACATTGGCATCACGATTGCCGTAAGCGCCCACTTCCGCATGCGCTCCCGTAATGGAATTGAAAACTGTTGTCTTACCGGAACGTGCAAATCCGATGAGTCCGACTTTCATGAAACTGCTTTCTGATGGTTATAATTGATTCAGCATATCCCCGCATTTTATCATAGCAGGGAAGAAGCACACATTTTCTTCTGTTACCGGGAACAGCACAAGACCCCCGAAACGTCACACCCGACCCGGAATCTCAGAGATATAACTCTGTCAACTCCTTTTTGTCAACCGGAAAGACCCAGCCCCTTTGAAAGCTTTTGATCTGGAAATAGTACGTGGAAGCCGCCTCCGTTCCGTATGGAAACTGGCCTGGCCTCTCGTAGCCCTCAATCTGGTCAATGGTGCCCACGGCATTGTGGATCATATTCTAGTGGGACATTTTATCACGTCTGAGGACAGCGCTGCCAATGCGGCCATTGGGGTGGCCTGGCAGGTCTTTCTTGTGCTCGTCGTTTTCATCACTTCCATATTCCACGGAATGAATGTGCTCATATCACGAAATGCCGGCCGACAGGATCGGGAACGGCTCAGCCAGGTCTTTTACACGGCATTCATGGCTTCTCTGGCTGCGCTGACCCTGATTCTCGGGCCCAGCGGTTATTTTCTCGCACCGGCGTTGTTGCGCATCATGAATGTGCCGCCGGCCGTGGTTGTCCATGCTCTCCCCTATTTGCGCATCCTCTTTATTTGCGGAACGCCCCTCTTTCTCATGTTTCTGCTCACAGGCGCTTTTCATGCTTCAGGCGATGCCAGGCTGCCCTTGAAACTGGGAGTGCTCACAACACTGCTCAATGTGGTCATCAGCACCATACTCATTACAGGGGTGGGCATCTTCACGCCTATGGGGGTACGCGGTGCCGCACTGGGTACCGTCCTGGCGCCTATGGCAAGTGGATTCATGGGGCTGCGGCTGATTTACAAAGGCAAAGCGATCATTCAGCCGCCCGCGCGCCTGCGACTCAAACTCGACATGAAAATACTCTTTGATATGATGCGCATCGGTATCCCTTCGGGCATACAGGGCGTACTCCTCAATATCGGCGGTGTCATGCTCCTGTGGTATATCAGCCAGTTACAATGCAGCGCAGCCGCCCAGGCCGCCTACATCATCTGTTACACACAGCTCTTTGCTCTCGTATCCTGGATGAGCTTCGGGCTGCGCGGAGCGGCGGGAACCATGATGGGCCAGAATATCGGAGCCGGAAATCCGCGCCGGGGACGACAGGGCGTTCTGATCGCCGGAGCTGTTGCCGGATGCTGGGCTGCTCTCGTGGGCATCCTCTATCTCGCTGTGCCCGGAACGCTGCTGCGCCTCTTCAATATCTCCGATGGACAGGTTTATGATTATGCGGTCATTCTTCTCCGCTACCTGGCTGTATCGGGCGTTGTTCTCGGTATTACCCAGGCACTCACAGGCGGCCTTCAGGGAGCAGGCGCAACACGTCCTCCCATGGTCATCGCCTTCCTCACCCAGATCGTGGCACTCCTCGGATTCTGCCAGATCTTCCTTAGCATGAATAGTCTTACTCCGGAAGTGATCTGGACAGCAATCCTCTTCAGCCACATACTCAGGCTGCTCTTCACGGGCCTCGTCTTCCGCCAGAAAGGCTGGGAACATGCCATCGCCCATATTGATACGGGCTATGATGCGGCATTGTGAGAGGGATGGGGAGACTCTTCACACTTATTACTTAGAGCAATCGGCCGGCAATCGCGGATTGGGCGTAATCTATTCGATTCCTCCCTTTTGGAAGTCGCTATTATAAGCCATAAGTCTGAACCCGCTCTTTCTATTCAGGCTTAAGGAAACAGCTCCCGAAAAGCCAACAAGTTAAAAGGACTTGACCCGGGTTGGTAGGTATTCCAGGTGCGCTGTCTTGCCCTTTCATCAAGCAGACTCCAATCCGTGGTATTGGCATGTGAATCACTTCGACAATCCAGACCGGCTGGAACAGAAATACCGCATTGATCGGTCAAAATAAAACGATCGTGCATCGATTCCGACCCGCTGAAAGGCTCCCAGAGGTATACTCTGAAACGATGCCCATCCTCATTGATCAAAGGCTGAAGCTTTTTTTCCCATCTGTCGAGGTGTTCCTTGACAGATCTTCCGTCAGGTTGCTGGCTACTGGCTTTTGTATGTATATCAATACGTACCAACCGCCTTTTTTGAATCCGACGACCCGCTAGCCTTGAGCAGAGTTTCACTGTGTCCAGGTATCGCATCTCCTTGCAATTCAACCAGGGGTCAATGAGCATCAAAGATTTTGCATGACGCAGGACCGGGGAGAGAACCATGCGGTACTCATCTTGAGATTTAGTCAGAGAACATGTTCGCCTCCGCCGCTCATCCCACTGTACTGAGTCCAACAACTCCTCAAAATTCACCAGACAAGCGCATAACCGGCTACACTCTGCTTGTTTTTGCCGACTTAAGAAAATAGCGTGAAATGGAATCTTATCATTGGAATCCAGCGCCGCATTCAGCCATTCCGAATCATTTTGAGGAACACCGGATTTACATTTCGGATGCCGAACCAGCCGATGTCTGTCATGCAATACAGAAAGGCAGGTACGCACTTTGTCTTTCAGGGAGGGAGACAGGGTCGTCAAGCGACTTTCTTCTACATGACGCAACCAACGGTCCTTATGCAGATTAGCCAACATACCATTTTCAGCCAGACCCCGCAAAAGTTCAATCAGGATAATATCGCCACCGGACTCTGCATTGACGACAGATGCATCAAACAGATCGGGAGTCATGGCATATTCATAGAGCAAAATCTATTCCTCCTTCATCCAAAACGCTCGCGGTACCCCTCTTCAAAAAAACCACCCGGCCAGGCATCCAGAAACTCTCCTTCTTCATCCAATTCAAGTTGCAATACAACTGAAGCCGTTCCTTTCGGTTGGACAAACAGCACACACACATCTTCGGGAGAGACTGGCGGCATGCCTTCCGGCAGTTCATCATTGCTGGTTTGACGCATACGCCGCATAATACGCAACAACAGATGTTCGCTGTGGGTTTCAATCAGAAATCGGTTACGCCTGAAACCCAGAGCTGATTGAATGAAAACATCCCCCAGATCCGCCTGCAGAGCCGGATGCAGATGAATTTCCGGTTGCTCTATGGCTACTATCTGCTCCCGGGAGGCATAGGCACCTACAAGAACCGGCAAAACCTGACTGACTCCTATTCCCACATCTCTGTGACTGACCACTGTATTTGACCGGCGGTCTATCATAATCAACTCGTTCAATTTGTCGATGTTGGAAGAACGGATCAATTCACGGATCTTCACTGCTTCTGCTTCCGGATCTTTGATCAGCGGATTAATCCCGGATCCGGTGGAATCACCATCCTCTTTCTGCCCGATACTCAATGCGATGTTCTCGAGTCCTTCCAACAGCGGATCTTCCAATTGGTCTAGGCTCACCAGATCGCGCACAATCAGTTCATAAGGAGTCTGAAGACGGTTGGGCGCTGCCAGCCACTCATTGACCTGCTGACGGACCCGGGCATTTTTTCGAATCTCATCCCAGGCGTAGCCCCCGCCCGCATACCAGTTCGAGTCGTGATGTTGAGACAAAGAAAGATGACGGGGTGGATAGGAACGTAATGGACCCAAATATCTGATCCGCAACAGTTCACTCGTAATTTCACGCCTTATATCTCTCAGGATCTCATCAATCAGTCGGGGAAGAAAAGAACGTACCGCCGCACCTAATTCATCCTTTCGCCGTGCCTTGCTGATGGGAAAAAGTCTCTTCGAGGTACCCGGACTGAAGCCCTCTGAATCCGTCAGTCTATAAGGCAAAAAGCGGCCACTTCGAACCATTACCTCCGAGACAAGCTCGTCAATCACCTCGCCAAGACCTTCAAAGTCTTCGGGCGCCAGATTCTCCGTTGTTGTGGAAAGCTCAACAATCGCTGTGATCACTTCACGAAAGATGGGATGCTCATGGTCAAGCCGATCGAGCTGGAGACCACCGGACTGACGATGGCTCATGCGCAGTATACTGACACCATCAGCCACAAGCTCATAAGTGTGAAGGGCTGGCTCCGCTTCCGGAAGAGGCTGATCACGATCATCCAGGGCTATGCCGACACTGAGAAGGACAGTTACCTGTTTTACAGGCCTGAAAAGGTCGGCCAGCCGACCCCTGAATGATCCCGCATCCAGATCCAGAGCCCACTCCACCCGACGGTGCGCCTCGCGTCTGTGAACAAACTGCCGAAACCCGCCCAGATCAACAGATTCACCTCCCACATTGGTACGGTGAACATCCAGATTTCCTGTATCCAGCGCATGGTGGGCCAGAAGAAGGCTGTGAAGCACGCTCGACTTTCCTGAACTGTTCGCTCCATAAATCAACGTCAAAGGTTTCAGAGGAATACGCTGTAATGCAGCAAATGCCTTGAAATTCCCAATGTGTAAAGTGGTCAGCATGATTTTAACCCTAATACCTTCAGCTTATTTTCCATCTACTTTTGGTTCAGAATTTAAAAGGGAAAACTATCAGCTTCTAAAACCTTCTCCGTCGCTTACGTTTTATATTCTACAGAGCTGCTTGGCAAGTCGCTTTCCGGTGGACTCTCAAGCTCCAGTGCCGGTATAGCCGGAATCTGTACACCTATAATACCTTGCAAGTCTCCATAAAGACCTGCCGTATTTTTAATCACTCTATGAATTTGTTTTTCTCTCTGATTCCAGTGTCTTTCCATTACGCGCCGTTCCTGATTTAATTGTTCTTGCATTGAAGTAAAAGCTTCGACAATCCCTTCAACTTTCTGCTTAAACTCTGTACCGGAAAGATACTGATAAACCAACTCCATTTTTTCATTTTTTCCGGATGAAAGCATCCGTTCACGGTTCACCGCGATCAATTGTTCGCGTAAGGCAACGGCAAGCGGCAAAGCACAAAAAGGATCGCTCACCCAAACTCCCCCCACCAGTCCAAACCGTGTAATTTCGTTGGGCAACGCAGTAGAGACAAGAATCGGGATAGTAGCACGGGCATTAATCGCATCTTCCTTCAGTTTAGAAACCCATGCGACATTCCAGGATTTTGTATTTTTGGTTTCCCACAAAAAGAGTCCACATTCTTGACCAAATGGTGTTCGCACCGAGTGAACAATATCAGCTCCGCGAACACCTTTCGGGACGGGTCGAATATCATCATACGGAAAAAACGTTTTCAGCTGAATTTCAAAGTCCTGCTCAAAAACCTCGCCCTGCGTTTCCATAGAACCCTGCTCAGCCTTCCGTTTCATATCACCCAATGAGACTTTCAAGTCATTGATAACTTTGTCTTTTTCCAAGTCTTTCAGTCGATGTTCTTCATTCGCTTTTTTGAATGCGTCTTCTTTAATTTTTTGTCTTTCTTCGTCCAATCTTCGAACAATCAACAATTCTGCTTCTTCATTTGCTTCTTCTAACTGACGCTTCATTTTACGAAGTTCGATTTCCTGGCTTCGGTATTCGCTGATCTTTGCATCGCGTTCGTTTAAATCGTTCTGCAGCGATTTAAGTGAATCTGCATATTGCCCTTCCATTTGTTTTGCCACCTTCGTTTCAATTCCCGACAAACGTTCTTTGACCTTATTTTCAATGTCTTCCTCCAATAAATCCATTTTCTCCGCTAATGCCATCTTCTGTTCCTGAAGATTCTCTCCACGTTTTTTTAAATCCTCTTCTTTGCGAATAAGCTCCTGCTGAAACTCTGCTTTGACATGCTCCCGTATACTGCTGGTAAGCACATCAGTAATTTCAAAAGTCTGTCCGCAATGCGGGCAGGCAATTTGTCCCTGTTCCATGGGCTCTCTCCTTTATATGACTGTTACTCAGCCAGTTTTGCCATATCTTTAAGCCACCCCCGCACCTCACTGTCCGGGTCACGCTCATCGATTTCCGTTACTGTCATTGCCGGCACCACTTCATCACTCAAAATCGCTTTCACAACATTCTTTTTCTTTCGAAGCGCATTACTCAAATCATTAACATAATCATTGTCATCCTGCACCTCCACTTGAACTTTGGTGATGCGATAAATTGCACCAGGATGAATATAATTCTCCATCGTTCGTTTCATTGTCTGCACAGCTTTAGAACCGTCATTTCTTTCCTTGATCTTTTCGGCCTCTTCCTCATATGTTCCTTTGCCATCATGATCATAAATATGAAACTCTGGTTTTTGGAAATTTTTGAAAAGATGTAAGTTGACGATATCACGCAAATTTCCGCCATGCATCGGGATAATCGCAAAATTTGGGTCTTCGCTTAAGTCGGGAATCTGTGGATCCGCCTTATGCAAAGTATGGCTGATATGTTGAAGAAAACGAACATCATTAGCACCTTCGACACAAATCAGTACCCGGATAAGATTATCCGGCAACAGGCCTAATGTCTTTGCTATATCCTCATAGAATGCCGCTTGAGCAGCAGGATCAGGGCATTTAATCAAACGCTTTTTATCCGAACCCAAATAAATAAGTCGAAAGCTGCTAACTGGGATCTCAGCGGCCAGCCCGGGAGCATGTGTGGAAATAAACACTTGCCCCGTACTTTCAGAAATATTAAGCAACGCACGTATTAACATTCGCTGGTGATCCGGATGTTGTGCCGTTTCCGGTTCTTCAATAGCGTAAATGACCGGGCGTTCTCCTTCACTGGCAGCTTTCCGCTCAGCTTCAGCTCTGAAAAAATTCAGAAGTACCAGACGGCGGACCCCGGATCCTCGCTTGTCCAAAGGTACATCTAAGTCACTTGCAAGTGTATATTTAAATAAATTCTTCCATTTTATTTTCTCATCTTTGAGTTGTGGTTTTAGCTGCCCCGCCAGTTCAGCGTTCATCTCTTTCAGCTTGTCCATAGTCCGAGAAGCGACCTTTTGAACATGTTTTTCCACATGCTTAGCCAGCTCGTCAAGTTGCTCTTTGACTTCTGATAATGCCCTCCCAACAGCCACCACCATCGGATTTTGAGCTTCAGAATCCTGATCCGAACTTGATCGATCAGAAACAAACAGGGCACACATTGGAAGATGTTTTAAAATTTGTTCCCAAAGTGTCTTTGTTTCATTCTTATCTATAGGAATGTCAATGCGATCAAGGTGATACTCTTCAGACTGCTCTACAATGGCGCGACGAATTTTCGCCTTCACCGTAGCATCTCCCGTTGCCAATTTCACCTCAAGATTTTCAGCCTTTTTCTTTAATTCCTTTAGCGTTAAAGGCAATAAGGACTGCCCCTCTTTATCAACAGGATGCTTGTCAGCATTGATCATTGTTTCTACGCTTATTCTCGATTTACTGCAATCAAAAAGCTTGGTGATGCGAAGACGACCTTTTGCATTAAGTATATGCTCTTCTGACAAAGTGGTCTCATAGCTATCATCGAGAATGAGTTTTTCGGGCAACTCATCAAACTCACAAGTAATCCGCACCTGGGATGCATCACCATGAACAGAAGCATCTTGCTGATCAATTTTACCTCCCTCCCCTTCAAGAAAGATATTCAAAGCTGCCAACACAGAAGATTTGCCAACATCGTTACAGCCAATAAGAGCTGTAAAATCATCCACTTCTATTTCTATCGGTTGAGCAAAAGCACGGAAATTATCAATTTCAATTCGTCTGAGCTTCATGGATTTTACCTCTGGCTGTTTAATTGCTTCGCCTGACACTCCATCTCCTGAAGCAACTCTTCCAGATGAGCTTCACGCCAGCTGGATGTAAGATCGCCAGTAAATGCGCGGTGGAGAAGGGTTGAAAAAAGATCTTCGATGCGGGAAGAGCTCTTTGCTTGAGATTTCTGCAACATATGGGTATCCAAAACATTCTGCGCAAACTTTTTTTGAAGATCCAAGGGTGGGGCTATAAAGTGTAGGCGTCGGACTACGCGCATATGCCGCGAGTAACCCAGGTTAGGAATCGAATGAAGCTTTAATTGATAAGCTAAAAAAGGGAGGGAGAAGTCCTCTTTCTCAATAAATATGCGGCTTCCATCAGCTCCTGCAACAAATGGGAAGTCCACGATCTTCACAACCCGTGTATGATCACCGAATATGATAATTGGCTGCCTTACAGGCGCCAGAAGATTCTCATCATTAGTATATCCTGCGATCATTTCTTTTCCCTGATCTATAACGGGAAACTTTCCAAATGACTGATATGCGTTACGTTGAAGCTTTGGACACTTAGATGTACAATCATCAAACGTATCATCAAACAATTTCTTATCCCACCCCTTTGGATTTGTAGCCGGATCTCCAAACATTTGATAAAAGAGAGCAGGGAGAATACCGGCTGCTTTGATATCTGCTTCAGCGCGTTTCTTACGCAAAGCATCGGCTTGATCAAGGATTTCCACAATACGGTGTTGCTCAGAAAGGGAGGGAAGAGGTAAATTTATTTCTTTCACATCTCTATCTGATACAGCTGGATAATGAGCCCCACGAACAAGACCGCTGAGAGTATTGATAAACGTTGAAGTAGTGGTAAAATAGAAAAGGAATTTCCCGACAATTGTCGTTTTATTGGGGCGCAGGACACAGAAACCAGTTGATGCGATTTGTCCATCTAAATGCTGAGGTACCAAAGCAATAGAATTCAAATTTGGGCGGATTGTAGAAACCAGTATATCCCCTTTTCGGATTTCTTTTCGTGCTCGATTTGGCGCATTTACTCCAAGAAATTTTGAGGTTACGGTAATGACCTTGGCATCGCGATCAATAGCAGAAATATCAACATATATAAACTTTGTATCAGGATCCTGTCTTGGATCATATATTCGAGTTTTTAAGCATATTTGTGCTATTTGAACAGGATTCCACTTCATTCCATCTCCTCCACTACCTTCAACAGTTTTTTCAAGCCTTCTGTAATCTCCTGTTCCAGCTCCAGAGTTTCTCGAATCAGTTGGGCGGGATCCTCATCAGGTGCTTTTTCAGCAATGAGAGGCTTGTAGCGTCCTGCGGTCAGGTTGAATTCATTTTCAGAAATGGATTTAATGGTTGCCCACCAGCAACGGGGCTCTTCACTTCCGGGCTCCAGAAGCGATCCGGCTTCGATACCGGGCGGGTTCTTGAATTTTGATTCTTTATACAGCTTCCACAGCCTGAGCAGGTCGGGGATGTCGTTTCTATCAGGCGTTTCTGGACGACCTCCCCCGGAAATTTTATCGGGATCGAAACCATCGGCCCGTATTTCATAGAACCAGAGCTTTTCTTTTTCTTTGTTTTTTTTGTCTTTTTTCGCCGGAGATGCGGGTCGGCTGAAAACAAGGATACCGGTTTTGACACCGGCGTAGGGTTTGAAGACGCCGGCAGGCAGAGAGACCACCGCCCTGAGATCGAAATCTTCCACAAGTTTTCGTCTGAGCTCCACATGGGCTGAGGTGGAACCGAACAGCAATCCTTCGGGTACCACAACGGCACACTGCCCACCCGGCGCCAGTGCTTCCATCATGACTGCGAGAAAGAGCAATTCGCTTTTCTTTGAGTTGGTGGGCAGATCCTGTCGGATGGATTCTTTGGGCAGTACACCGGCAAAGGGCGGATTGGAGAGGATCACTTTATAGCGACGGTTCAGATCGTCCTCGCTGAGCCCGCCCATATCGGAGAGAGTGTTTCCCCGTTTCACATTTGCCTGGCGGATACCCCGGAGTACCAGATTCATCATGGCGATACGCATCATCTGACGGGATACGTCTATACCATAGATGGAGCGTTCAAGAAGTTCCCAGTTGGGAATTTTTTCACCCGGACCTTTTCTGTAGGTCTGCAGTGTGGGTATCTCTTTTTTTGCTTCGTCTATAGACTGGTTGCGTTTTTCCAGCCACTCTTCACCATAGATTGGAATTTCCCGGGTTTCCGTGGAATATTGCGCCAGGACATAGTCGATGGCATCAATCAGAAAACCGCCGGTCCCGCAGGCCGGGTCATAAATGGAATCGCCCAGATTGGGATCGAGCATTTCGACCATCATTGCCCGAATTTGACGGGGGGTTCTGAATTGGCCATTCAGAGCAGACTGACCCAGATGCGTCAGGAGATATTCGAAAATATCTCCCTTCACATCGCTGCCCAGTTTGGTAAAATCGATTCCGTCGATCTCATCAACCACCAGCTTGAGTACATTGGGATCTACAATCTCGAGAACGGCGTCTCGAAAATATTCAGCGATCTGCGGCTCTTCCTTCACGAGCGAGGCCATATAGGGAAAGACATGATCCCGCAGAAAGTCGCGCAGGTCTACACCGCTTCTGAAGCGCCACTTTGACCATCGGAAGCGTTCGGCCTGTTTCGGGAAGAGCAGGGTGCTGCCGCCATTGCCTCCTTCTCCCAGGAGTCGGGCCTGGAGCTCCCGGGAGGACTCTTCCTCCTCCAGCAGTTTCAGGTAAATGAGATAGGAGATCTGTTCGATATAGGTAATTGGATTGGTAACACCGCCAGCCCAGAGGATGTCGGTGATTCGATTCAATTTTTTGCGTAACTCCTGATTCATTGTTTCTCCTTAACCAGCCTGCTTTGTAAAGACGGAATCGTTCAGATCCTGAATGATTTCTTTGAGCCCCTTTTCTCCGAAAAGCTCGACACCCAACTCAGCGGCATTTAAAATGGAAAGAGGCGGTTGAAAAAGATCCCCCATGGTAATATGACCGCTGACAATGCCGCGATTTTTGATCAGAGACAGGTACTGGGCCTGTTCGGGGTTGAGCGATTTTGCAACGAGCCAGGCTTGAAAGTTTTCCGTCAATTCTTCTTCACGTGGTTTTATCTTGAAACTGCCGAGAGCGGCTTTAATAAAATCAATCAAGGTGCCTCCCGGCCTGCGGTATGCCCGTCGGAGATTCTCCTCATTGAAATACATTTCCGGCGTATTCAACCGGGCTGCAAGGGCTGTTTCTTCTTCTTCAGTAAGCAATTCCTCCTGCCGGATTTTCCGGATCACGGGATCATCTTCAGCGGCAGCCTGAACACTCGTTTCCCAGGTGCTGACATAGTCGCGTTTGTCGACACGTTCACCCTCGGGCCCCACCTCGACATAAGTGACGGCATGAAGCCACTCATCTTCCAGCCCCAGCTCTACCAGATCTCCCGCTTTTCCGGGAGGTCTTGGAGCCGGGACGGGGGCATGTCCGCCACCACTGCCGGTAAAGATATCAGTATCGCTGTCGTTGAAATAGTCATGGTTTCCAAAGAAGTCATAAATAATGAATTTTTGCTTCTGAATATGGTCGGCCGTGCGTGTTCCCCGACCTCGCATCTGCTGGTAGAGGATGGGACTGCGTACCCGGCGACACATGACCAGATGAAGCACTTCACGACAGTCAAAGCCTGTATCCAGCATGCCGACACTGACGGCCACCTGAGGATATTCTTCATGCTTGAACTTGCGGATGAGATCGTGGGCATCAGCAACATCGCTGGTAATCACCTCGGCATATTGTCCTTTGTGTTCCGGATGCAATTCGTTCAAGTAATGGGCAAGTCGTGCGGCATGGTGTTTGGTGATGGCAAAAACAATGCTTTTCCCCGGACCTGTTTTTTGACCGGGAGCCAGCTCCTGATAATTTTCCCAGGCCAGCCTGTCAAACTCCTGCATCATTTTTCTGTTGGTATCTTCATTGGTCCATTTTCGCTCAAATTCAGAGGGGTCGTATGTCTGACCTTCTGTATCGACACCTTCCGCCAGCATTTGAGTGATACCGGTGGCAAACTTGTAAGGGACGAGGTACCCTTCACGAAAAGCCTGCAGAATGGGAAAGGAAAAGTCCGGCTGATCATCGAGACACTGATAGAATTGAAAGGTGTTCCGCTCGATGTAGGCGCATGGAGTAGCTGTCAATCCCATGTGAAAGGCATCAAAATGGGTGAGTGCCGTCTGCCAGGAGCCATAGATGGAGCGATGACATTCATCAGCTATGACCACATCGAAATAACCGCTGGTGAATTCATTGTACCGGCTGATCATTGTTTGAAGCAGACATACCGTAATCTGACATTCCTGTCGTACGATGCCCGGGCGCAGCCAATAACTGCTGTACTGATTCAGAATATCTTGAATGGCTTCAATGGCCTGCTTGGCAAGCTGCTCCCGGTCTACCAGAAAAAGAATACGTTCGGCCCGCCCCGATTCGATGAGACGCTTTGCATACAGACATACCAGATCTGTTTTACCTGTTCCAGTAGGAAGTTCAATGAGAAAACGACGTTTCCCAAGTTCCACGGCATGGTCCAATGCCTGCATGGTATCACGCTGGTAGGGCCGTAACTGACGGGTTTCTCCCTGACGCTGATAATACTCGGGGATCTCTATAGTGGCCAGAGCTTTTCGCATGGAGCGCATTTCAATCAGACGCTCCAGATCACGACGTGAAAAAAAAGAATTGACGATGCGGGCATCATCATTGCTGTAATCCCAAAAATAAATCAGTTCCCCATTGGTCAGGAAGATAAAGGGGGCTCCGATCTTTTTAGCATAGGGCAAGGCCTGCTGTTTGGCTGTATAGGGTTCTATGGCCGTACGTTTTGCCTCGATAACAGCCAGAGGACGCCCCCGTTGATCACTCAAAACATAATCAGCTCGACCGAGTGAAGCCTCTTCTCCTTCATTCGCTTGACTCCGGCCTGCGGTTTCGAAAAGAGGAGCTGCTTCAGCAAGTACCGGGATACTGTCGCGAAGAGGCACTTCCGTGCGCACCTGCGACTTGTCAGCGGGATCCCATCCCGCCTGTCGCAGCAAATCGTCGATGACAATTCTGGCGTCAGCTTCAGTCGAATAATCTGTCACAAACACTCCTCCTGAGGGTTCTTTAAAATTACCGCCATTGCGGAAAGTAGTCGGCAAGATTTATATTTTTGAAATAGACCTCACATACCAGACGTCCACGATCAATCTTATGGGCCGTCGCTATCTCGACTTGTTTCTTGTATATAAGTTCAAATAGTCTTATTTTAGCCGTCCGTCCTTCGGGCGTATGGAGCTCCGGCGCATCGTAACCCGCCGGTCGGATTCGATCACCTGTCTCACCGTTCCAGATCCAAAAAGGGCTGACCTCAAAGGTATCTCCGTCGATAATTGATGTGACTGTAAATATGGGCATCGTTCTTCCTTTCTCAATATGCACAGGCGCCAAACCGCCTGAATAGTATTGAGCAAAGTCCATGCCATTTTTATAAGTTTAAAGCATCTTATTGTTATTACATACTTTAACATATATCTCGCCAAAGCCACCAACCTGTCATTCTTCAACTCAAGTTGATGGCTTTTCTACTTCAGTTTAAGTTTTTTTTCTCGACTGCAGGAATTTGTGTACCGCCTGAGGCGTAACACCCAATAAGCGGGCCGCCCGACTCTGGTTGCCTCCCGACACTTCAAGGGCGCGAAGGAATAGTTGCTTTCGAGTGCTTGTAAGAAATGCCTCCAATGAGAACCCTTCGTACGGTTCGGGAAGTGCGTCCAGCGGATCGACAGCAGAAACCGGGTCTGTAATCAGAAGATCGTCAGCCTGCAATAGATCTGAGCGGCAAAGACGTACAGATCTTTCGATCACATTTTCCAGATCGCGCACATTGCCAGTCCAATGATGAGACTGCAATCTTGACAAGGCTTCTGTTGACAATCTTCTTGGTCGTCGTAGTGACTCATTGAGCCTGTCAAGAATATGCAGTGCCAGTTTTGGAATATCGGAACGTCTCTCACGGAGTGATGGAAGGTGAATTTCACATACATTGAGTCTGTAAAATAAATCTTCACGAAACTTGCCTTGATTGATCAGCTCACGTAAATTGCGATTGGTTGCGCCCACAATGCGTACATCTACTTGATGCGCCTGAGCCTGGCCTATAGGTTCCACCATTCCATCTTGCAATACGCGCAATAATTTTGCCTGTGCTGACTGGGGCAGTTCTCCCAGTTCATCAAGAAAGAGAGTGCCTGTATCAGCGGCGTCAAACTTGCCTATCTGATCATGAATTGCACCGGTAAAGGCGCCTTTTTTGTGGCCGAATAACAGGCTTTCCACAAGCTCTTCTGGAATCGCTGCACAATTCACAGCAACAAAAGCTTTGTGGTGCCGGTCACTCAATCGATGAATATATCGGGCAAACAGTTCTTTGCCGGTTCCTGTTTCACCAAAGATGAGAATCGGAACCTGCGACGGCGCCAACATAGCCCCCATCTCAAGAGATTCGAGCAAGGTGGAGTGATCGCCCACAATTCCGAGCTGCATTCGGATTGCATCGATATCTGCTTCAGATTCCTCAACAGAAAGAGATAGATCCTCAAACCTTACGACAGGAAAACCTTTTGAGTCCAAGTCTACTTCTGTTACAAGAGGTCGTTGTTTCGTTACAAAATGAGGGGGTCGAACCTGAAGCACTCGAGCCGGCACTTCTCCTGATGCTGTCAGAAGCAACCAGCAGGCATGCATTTGAGGTGTTCCCGATGTAACAGCTACAAAGAAACTGGCCGATGCAAAATCCTCTGCAATACATTGAAAGTGTTTTCGGAGGATTCTGAATATTTCTTGATAATTCGTTGGATCTTCAAGGCGTGTTTCAAGGGTATGAACGACACTTTCGCTATGAAGTTCTTGAATTGCCTTTTCTGTTTCTCCGGTGTTCTTTTTGGTGTTGGGTGTATCGAATAAAATTATGTGATCAAAGGTTTGAGTGGAAAGAAGGGTAAGGATAGGACCCGGTTGTTCTTCTTCCTCAATCAGCCCCTTGAAATAAGGGTCATGAAATCCTGTAAATGTAAGCAGAACCTTCATCATTTCTTTCCGGAATTTGAAAGGGAAATGTGGAATATCGTTGCTTTCACGGCCATTGACTGCTATCCGTTTTTCCTTTTTGAACCTTCATATATCTCTCATGCTTGGAGATATTTATTTCCGAGACCCTCTTTCTCAATACATCTGATTTTGCCTGAAATCTTAAAGGTCATGTGGAATGATTCTGTGTGATAGTATTTCATGTTTCCTTACACTGCCAAAGCCAAATACACTCTGAACGACCCCGTCATTTCCAGAGAATTTAATTAAATCTCCGCATATCCTATAGTATCGCAACTGTACGGTTAAATGAAAGAAATTTTGCTCTGTTTTCCAGAATTTATAATGAGCAACACCTGCCATTCTCGCCAACGCAAAGCTTCACCACGCCATTGTCGCTGATAATTGCGTCTTCTTCCACCACAGAGAAATAGAGCCTCACAGCACTGCATAGTCGCAACCAAATGATCTTTTTTACCACTGAGACTTTTAGAACCACTGATGGACACTGATAAATTAAAGACCTGGGGTCGCGCAGCCTGGGAACGCCAATTTCCACATTGGCAGGACACCCGGGAAAAGACCATGACTTATGT
>LSQX01367951.1_pt2 | contig 24324 bp, 25 predicted proteins | sample 654561 | NCBI WGS metagenome assembly LSQX01 (sample SAMN04489861, study PRJNA283612) | anaerobic digester metagenome | isolation source: 4 biogas reactors fed with cattle manure at either 37C or 55C with and... | place: Denmark: Kongens Lyngby | collected 2014
CCAGGCTCTGGAGGCAACGGCGTCAGGAGCAGTCCGCGGAATGGCCCATATTACCGGGGGCGGCCTTGAGGAGAACATCGCCAGGATGCTCCCCGTATCCCTTAAACCCTTGATCGACTACGCCTCCTGGGAGCGCCCGCCTGTCTTCGATCTTATCAGGAATCGAGGAGTGGACGAGGAGGAGATGAGAAGGGTTTTCAACCTCGGGATAGGATTCGTTCTCGCGGTGAAGCCCGACGATGTGTCCAGAGTATCGTCCATACTCGCCGGAATAGGTGAAAAAGCGACCGTAATCGGGGAGGTTTCATCTTGAAGCCCCGGTTGGCGATCCTGATATCCGGGAGGGGGTCAAACATGGCCGCCATCGTTGACAACTGTTCTGCAGGCCTTCTCTGCGCAGAGATAGCCTTCGTGGCCAGCGACAACCCCGAAGCCGGGGGACTCCTTTCTGCAAGCCAAAGGGAGGTCCCGACCTACCTCCTCCCTTACTCCCCGCAGGGAGGGGGTAATGCCGAGAGGCGCCTGGAGAATCTTCTTGAAGATCACTCCGTTGAATGGCTGGTATTGGCCGGTTTCATGAGGATTCTTTCACCGCGGTTCGTCGCCCCCAGAAAGGGGAGGATCGTCAACATCCACCCTTCGCTTCTGCCGTCCTTCCCCGGCAGAGACTCCATAAGGGCAGCTTGCGAATTGGGAGTGAAAGTGACGGGGGTGACGGTCCATCTCGTAGACGAGGAAGTGGATCATGGTGAAATCCTAGCCCAGGAGCCCGTGAGAATCCTTCCCGGTGATACACTTGAAACGCTGGAGGAGCGAATCCACCAGACGGAGCATGTCCTCTACACCAGGACCCTGATCGACCTGCTGGACCGACGGGGTTGAAAGGAGAGCTTGTTATGGGCCAGAAGCGTGCGCTGATCTCGGTCTTCGACAAGAAGAACGTGGACGGGCTGGCGAAGGACCTGGCGGACCTTGGATGGGAGATCGTCTCCAGCTCCGGAACCGCAAGGCATATCAGGGAGGCGGGAGTACCGGTCAAAGAAGTGGAGGACCTTACCGGGTACCCCCATATGCTGGGGGGCAGGGTCAAAACGCTTCACCCCTCAGTCTTCGGCGGGATCCTCGCCCGGAGACATTTTGAGGGCGACAAGGCCGATGTCGAAAAATTCGGAATACCCATGATCGATATGGTCGTATGCAACCTTTACCCCTTCCAGGAGACTCTGAAAAAGGGGACCAGCCTGGAAGAACTGCTTGAGAATATCGATATCGGGGGGGTCACCCTGATCCGGGCCGCAGCAAAAAATTTCCGGCATGTGGTACCCGTGACGGATCCCGAAGATTACTCAACCGTGGCTCGGGAGGTCAGGTCCGAGGGTAACGTCACACTCCCCACGAGGGAAAGGCTCGCCATCAAGGCTTTTCTAAAAACTTCCTGTTACGACGCTATTATCCACGAAGGCCTTTCGAGGTCATGCGGAAGAGACGAGCCCTTCTCCTCCATTAGCGTTCTGCCTCTCTCCAAGAGGGTTGACCTGCGCTATGGCGAAAACCCTCACCAGCGGGCAGCGCTTTACGGACATCCTCTCGAGGATATGCCTTGGAAACTTTTATCGGGGAAACCCCTCTCATACAATAATCTGCTCGATATCGACTGCGCGATGAGAGGGATTGACCTTCTCCAGCCCGATTGTGCCTGCATGATCATCAAGCACACGACCCCCTGCGGGATAGGGGTGTCGGGAGATACCGCCGAGGCTTACCTCAAAGCCTTCGAATGCGACCCTATTTCGGCCTTCGGGGGTGTAATCGCTTTCACCCGGGAGGTGGATGGCCATACCGCACGACACGTCGGGGAGCAGTTCGCCGAGGTGCTGGTGGCGCCGTCTTTCTCGGAAGAGGCGGTCCTGATTCTTACTTCCGACAGGCCCAATTTACGCCTTCTTGAATGGGATGGCGAACATGCCCACGGGCCTTCCTACCAGAGCACCTGGAGCGGTACCCTCATGCAGGACGACACTACCCCCGCGCTGCCGGACCTTGATTCGGGGGAATGGGTGGGAGAGCCCCGGACCGATCTCTGGGGAGACTTGCTCCTTGCCTGGAAAGCGGCAGCCCTTGGCAAGAGCAACTCCATATCGATAGTCCGTGAGGGAATGACCGTGGGCCTGGGACGAGGATTCACCAGCAGAGTGGACGCCGTGAAGTGGGCCTGCATGCAGGCAGGGGGGAAGGCCGCCGGCGCGGTTTTGGGTTCCGATGCATTCTTCCCCTTCTCCGATGGCCTCGAGGTTGCCGCTGAAGCAGGGATTACGGCGATGATACAACCGGGTGGCTCCACAAGGGACGCTGAAATCAGGAAGACCGCCGCAAGGCTGGGGATCAGCATGTTCATCAGCGGCTGGAGAACCTTCCGCCATTGAGGGGGGATGAAGCGTGAGAATCCTTGTTCTTGGGGGAGGCGGCAGGGAGCATGCCATCTGCTGGGCCCTGTCAAGATCGTCCGCGGTGAGCTCAATCCATTGCGCTCCCGGCAACGCGGGTATCGAAAATTCCGCGACGGTTCATCCGCTGGACATCTCCGATCCGATTATGATCCTCGATTTGACGCGATCCCTGTCGCCCGACCTGGTCGTCATCGGGCCGGAGGCCCCCCTTATGGCCGGTGTGGCCGATATTTTAAGGGAACACGGTTTCCCGGTCCTTGGCCCGGGAAAAGCGGGAGCGATGCTAGAAGGCAGCAAGGCCTTCGCGAAACTCTTCATGGCCAGGCATGGGATACCCACGGCGCATTTCGACATCTGCGAGAGCCTGGACCAGGCTGAAAAGGCTCTCCTCAAAAGGCGGCCGCCCTACGTTGTCAAGGCTGACGGCCTCGCGGCAGGCAAGGGGGCCTTCGTACTGGGCTCTTTCATGGAAGCAAGGGACACCTGTGCGGGCCTCATGGTCAAGATGATCTTGGGAGAGTCAGGGAAAAAAGTGGTGATCGAGGACCATCTCCCCGGAGAAGAGCTGACCGTGTTGGTGGTGACCGACGGAAGCTCTTTCAGGATACTGCCCTCCAGCCAGGACCACAAGCGGGCCTTCGACGGCGACAAGGGCCCTAACACGGGCGGCATGGGGGCCTATTCCCCCGTCCCCTGGGCCGATAATTCTTTCATGGAAAAGGTCACCGCCAAGGTGATCGAGCCCACCGTATCCGGCCTGAAAAAAGACTCGATCCCTTTCAGGGGAATCCTCTACTTCGGCCTGATGGTGGACCCGGCCGGGGAGGCGAAGGTGCTTGAATACAACGTCCGGATGGGCGATCCGGAGACCCAGGTGGTCCTGCCCGCCTTCGCCGGCGATTTCGCGCTCCTGGCTGAAGCCTGCGCCCGGGAATCCCTCGGTGACATTCCACAACAGGGGCCCACGAGGACCGCTGTCGGCGTTGTCCTCGCCTCGGGAGGTTACCCCGGTCCCTACGAGAAGGGATATCCCTTGTCGGGGCTCCCCGAAGTGGAAGGAGAAGAGGGCACCTTCATCTTCCATTCGGGGACCGCGAGGGATAACACCGGCAGGGTGATCACTTCCGGTGGAAGGGTTCTGACGGTGGTTGGAACAGGGGAGGGCATACCCGAAGCCCGTTCAAGGGCCTATAAAGTCATTAAGAAGATAGGTTTTGAAGGAGCCAGGTTCAGAAGCGATATAGCGCTGAAAGGAGGGGGGAGACCTTGGCAGAACCGGTTGCAGGAATAGTCCTTGGCTCTGTTTCGGACCTCGAGCTCGGGATCAAGGTCAAGGAAGTCTTCGAGGCGCTCGGGATATCCTTCGAGGTAACGGTGGCTTCAGCCCACCGTACTCCCGACGATGCCGTCAATTACGCAAGGAACGCGAGGGCGAGAGGTCTCAAGACCATCATCGCCGTGGCGGGACTTTCGGCCGCCCTTCCCGGGGTACTGGCCGCCCATACAACTCTTCCTGTCATCGGAGTCCCCGCTCCGGCAGGAAGCTTGGGAGGGATGGACGCGCTGCTAGCGATGGCCCAGATGCCGCCGGGCGTTCCCGTAGGCACCATGGGTATAGCCTCGGCCAGAAATGCAGCGCTTTTCGCAGCCAGGATAATAGCCCTCTACGATGAACAGGTTCATGAAAAGGTCTTGGAAGACGCGGCAGATGCCAAAGGGAAAGTAATAGAGTCAAGATCGGAAATCCGCGATCTGCCCTCGCCTCCCCCGTCAGCGTTCAAAGGGATGTAGCCTGCGGGGACCCGTCAAGGGTCCCCGATGCACTACAAGGGGACGATCATTGCAAGGGAGAGGTAGGCGCCCAGGTAACCCGTAGGAAGACAAAGGATCCGCCCAGGGGTGGCAATATCCTGAAGACTCCCGGGAAAGTGAAAGCGCTCGGAGAAACGATGGGAGTAACATTCAACTTCTGCGATGGATTCCCACGTATCCCAGGTAAAACAGCACGGGGAGCAGGACGAACTTGCCGTAACCCGAAAAGAACTGCCGGAAAAGGGGCACGTTGATCAGCAGCTTGACGGCCAAGGCCAGTGTTACGGTCAGGAACAGGAGGGCCATCAAGGGTGAGTGTTTTCTTTCGTCCTTTTTTCCTCTTTCTCCGCCTTCGTCGCTCATTTGATATCACCTGCTTCCGCATAGGCCTTGAGGATCATCGCGTCGCTAATATTGCCTCCGCTTATCACTATACCTGTCTTCCGACCAGCGGTATCGATCTTCCCGCTCAGCACCGCGGCCACCCCGACGGAACCAGCGCCCTCGACCACCTGGTGATGGTTGGAATGCAAAAAAACGATGGCCTTGGCTATTTCGAGCTCCGAAACCTCCGTGAGACCCGACACGACTTTCCGAATAAGTGGGAAAAGAACCCCCGAGGCGGCTCCTGAAAGGGCATCGGCATAGGTCTCACTCTCCGCCACCGGCACAACGGCACCGCTATCCCAGGCTACCTTCCAGGAGGGGTTGGTCGCGGCATGGACCCCTACGATCTCAATGCCGGGTCTCAGGGCTCTGGCCGCCATCGCCACCCCGGATATCAACCCCCCACCGCTGATGGGCACTATCAGCAGGTCCAGATCGGGCACTTCCATCAGGAATTCAAGACCCAGGGTCCCCTGGCCGCAGATGATATGATGATCTTCGTAGGCGGAGACATAGACAAGACCTTCCCGTTCGGCAAACTCCTTGGCTTCGGCCTCGGCTTCATCGTAGAAATGACCGATGACCCTGAGATCGACCATCCCTGCGCCTCTCGAGAGTATCGCTTCTCTCTTGGTCTGGGGGCATGAACCGGGGACGCAGATTACCGCTCTGACGCCGAGAAGATTGGCCGCCAAGGCGACCCCCTGGGCATGATTCCCCGACGAGGCGGTAATCACCCCCCTATCCCTTTCCGGTGAGGTGAGGGAGTACATTTTATTTAGCGCCCCCCTGACCTTGAAGGAGCCACAGAGTTGAAGATTTTCCCATTTCAGGAACACTTCCGAACGAACCATCTCCGAAAGAGGAAAAGACAGTTCTACCGGAGTCTTTCTGATCCTCCCTTCGAGAAACCTTGCCGCCTTGAGCACATCTCTCATCTCTGGAGCTATCGACATGGAAAACATCTCCCTACGTCACAAGTTCACCAGCGATCCAATCCCGCGCTCCAGGGCCCTGACAAGAGCGAGATTGGCAGTGACAATATCCTGGAGGGCCAGGCCGGAGGAGTCAAAAATGGTGATCTCCTCGTCGCTTTCTCTTCCCTTGGCTTCTCCCGATATAACCCTCCCGATCTCAATCACGTCGAATTCACCAATAAGCCCCTTTTCAAAAGCTGCCTGGAATTCGCCGATCTTTAGGGATTGCGCCTTGCTGTCGACGATGAGCCGGGCGAAGGGCAGCAGGTTCTCGTCCAGTTCCTGTTTACCGGGAAAGTCAGCGCCGATCGCGTTGATATGGGTTCCGGGACGAACCCATTCCGCCTTGATGAAGGGTTCGTGGGATGAGGTGCAGGTCACTATTAAATCGGACGACGAGACAGCTTCCCGGAGCCCATCCATAGGGACCGCCAGAAAGAATACCTCGGGGTAGAGGCTCGGCATTTCTCCAACGAATCGTGAAATCTTCTCGGAATCCCTCCCCGCAACACGTATAACCTCGATACCCGGAAGGACCCTTGTCAGTCCCTGTAGCTGGACCCTCCCCTGGGTGCCGGGACCGACGATAAGGATCTCGCTGGATTCTTTCCTGGCAAGGTACTTCGCCCCGATGGCCCCAGCGGCTCCTGTCCTGATATTGGTGATGACCATGCCGTCCAGTATTCCCACGGGCCTTCCCGTCTCGATACTGAGCACGATGACGATGCCCGATATGGCCGGTATCCTCCGTTTTTCCGGATTATCGGCCACGTACCCGATCACCTTGAGCCCCGCGAGGCCTGTCCCGGAAAGGAATCCTGACTTGATATCCAATTCCCGGACTCCCCGTTCGAATTCATGGGCTATGGCGGGTAAGAGCGTAGCCTCGCCCCTGGAATATTGTTCATAAGCAATCTCCACGGTGGTGATAACGTCCTTGATATCCAGGAGTTTCTTCAGGTCTTCGCTATTCAGAATCCTGATCTTGTACATTCTTTCAACCCCTTCCAGGAGCGTTTACCCTTGTAATAATATACCCCAACTTCCTCAGCAAAAAAGGGCCCCAAAGGGCCCTTGAGTTTAGGTTTACAGTTTTACAGAAGTGCCTTCAACACCGCCAGGGCGGAATCGTAGTCGGGTGGTGTCGTCGCCTCAGGCACGATTTCCTTGTAGCGGAGGACATTGTCCCGGTCGACGATGAACACCGACCTTGCGAGCAGGCGGAGTTCCTTGATGAGAACTCCCCATCCCCGTCCGAATGAGGCATCACGGTGGTCCGAAAAGACCTCGATTGAATCAATCCCCCCGGCAATGCAGAATCGATTGATGGCAAAGGGAAGGTCCATGCTGATGTTGAGCACAGCAACGTAGCCGGGTAGCGATGCCGCTTCCTCGTTGAACCAGTGGGCCTGGAGATCACATACCGGTGTGTCGAGTGAGGGGGTGACCGATATAACCTTTACCTTGCCCTCGAAATCGCCGAGGGACACCTCATTGAGAGACCGGTCCAGGACCGTGAAATCCGGCACCCTTTCCCCGACGGCCAACTCCGGCCCAAGAAGCGTCACCGGGGCACCCTTCATCGTCACTATACCTTTCCTTTCCAAGTCGGCAACCTCCTTTCAAGGGGCTTCCTCACTCGACCAGCTTGAAAGCCTCTTTTTTCGCCCCGCAGATGGGGCAGATATCGGGCGCCTCTTTCTCGGCGATATATCCGCAGACGGAACACACATAATAATCGACACTTTCCACGGAGGGCAGGTTCTCCCTGGCTTTTCGGAAAAGGCCGGCATGAACCTTTTCCGCCTCATTGGCCAGCCTGAAGGATCGTTCGGCTTGCTTCTCCCCTTCCGCCGCGGCCTCTTCGATGAACGGCGGGTACATGCTCGTGAACTCGTAGGTCTCGCCTGCGATGGCGGCATCGAGGTTTTCGGCGGTAGTACCGATCATTCCCATCGCCCGCAGGTGGGAGTTGGCATGGATGGTTTCGGCCTCGGCGACAGCCCTGAAAAGCCTGCCTACCTGGTGGTCACCCTCGTCGTCGGCTCTTTTAGCGAAGGCCAAGTACTTGCGGTTGGCCTGCGATTCGCCGCTGAAAGCTTCCTCTAAGTTTTTCGTGGTTTTGTTCTTCGTCAAGTCTATCCCTCCTTTTTTAAAATTTTTTCAAATATACCTGTCAAACCTTGCCGGCGCAAGCCCCCCCGGTGGAGGATCAATCGCCATTCCTGCTCAAACTGAGCATGTTCACCAGAACTTCATAAGCCGCATAGTAAAGGTCAGGGTCCTCCTGGGTCACCAGTATGGGCCCCATCAGGTCCGTGTGGATCCTGAGTACGGCTGCGCCCCCACCGACCAGTGCGAGGGATGATTTATCATCACTCCTTCCACCCCGACGCTTCCATGGGCACCTTTATCGTCATGCCACGCCCGGCAAATAAGCTTCAGCCTTCTGCCCGACTGGGCCGCCTTCTCCACTCTTTCCCGATCAATGCCGCGGATGCCCTCCCTTTCAACCTCAAAAGGGGTCATATCGCCTTCGAGCAAAACGTTGGCAAGGGCAGCGACTTTCGCCGCCGTGTCCCACTCATCGATATCATCGACCCGGGTCAGTTTACGCTACCCCTATCTCCTGAGCCTCACGCGCCGCCTGGTCGCACTCCGCCCCTTCCTCTATCCTTCCAAGGATATAGTTGGTCGTCGAGTTCAGTATTCCGTCGACCGATTCCGCTACACAAACCTTAAGGCATGATCGGCAAAGGTTGAAAACCGGGGCGCCCTCCATGACAGTCGTCTCGAAGAGAAATTTTTTCCCGGCGAGGTTGGCCAGTTCCGACAGTTCCCTATATGCGAAAGCCACGGGACCCTTATTGGCGGAAAGCACGTGACAGCCTCTTTTCAAAGCTGTCTTGACGTGGGACACAGCCGGTTCATCTTTATTTCCTATCGAAAGGGTCGATAATTCCAGCATTACATCGCAATCAAGGTTGGATACCGCCTCCTCGGCGGTGATCCTGCAGAAGGGCCTGGCATTGTCGTTGAAACATCCGTGGGTTTCCATCTCCTCCAGGGCTCCCTCAAGGTCCACGCCGCTGGAGGAGACCAAGGCGCCGCTTTTCCTTGTGACTATTCCCACCGTGACGAGATCGTGAAGGGGCTTCAGTCCCGGAAATATCGACCTCTCCCTGGAGAGGATCGTGGCAATCTTTCTTCCCAACTTTACCGAAACCAACGAAAAGGGCCCTCATCTTCAATCCTCCCGAAGCGTTCCCTTGGCAATATCGTTGACGGCTTCCAGCAGCCTCTGGACTTCCTCGGCGGTGTTATAGAGCGACACTCCCACCCTAGTTACCCCGCCCTTTTCCAGGAGGCCGAGGACCTCTATGGGTCGCACTGCATAAAAGTGACCGTCCCAAGCACAGATACCCCGCTGGTCGAGCAGCCTGCAGACTTCAATTGGGTTCATGCCTTCCATGGTAAAGGAGACCGTCGGAGCCCTATTCCCTGAATCAAAGTCCGGGCCTATTACTTCAACTCCTTTGATCTCTCTTAAACCATGATATATCTCTTTTCCAAGGATGTGTTCGTACTCGCCGATCCTTTTCATGCCGGTTACTATCCTTGAGCGTAAATCATCGCCGACACCGAGGGTGGAAATATATTCCACCGCTGCCTTGACCCCGGCGATGGCAGCGTGGTTGAGCGTGCCGGTCTCAATCCGGTAGGGTGCGTGTTGCTCCTGGGTTCTCAGCCTGTGCACAGGAATCCGGTCCAGGAGTCCTTCGCCCGAGTAGAGAACTCCTATATGGGTCCCGTAGAACTTGTAGGAAGAACAGAGAAGAAAATCCACCCCGAGGGTCTGGACATCAACGGGAAAATGCGGGACATAATGGACGGCATCGACAAGGAGCCAGGCTCCCGCCTTGTGAGTCATTTCCCTGGCGAGAGCCACATTGTTGACGGTACCAAGGGCGTTTGACGAATAACCCATCGCGACAAGCCGCGTGTTCTCGTTGATCTTAGCGGCGAAATCATCGTAATCCAGTGTGCCGTCGGGAAGGAGAGCAACCTCCCTGACGACTACCCCTTCGTCCCTGAGTGAAAGCCAAGGTCCCCTGTTGGCTTCATGGTCGAGTTGAGTTATCAACACCTCATCGCCGGGTAAAAGGATCTTGCCTATTCCCCGGCTAAGGGAGAAGTTCAGGCTGGTCATATTGTGCCCGAAAGAGATATGCTTACCCCCGTCTGCGCCCAGGTAGGTGGCCACGGTTTCCCTCGTGTCCTCGATGATCTTGTCCGTCTCATTGGTGGTCACAAAAAAACCGTGGGTATTGGAGTTACAGGTATGGTAGTAAGATGTTACGGCATCTATAACCGACTGGGGGACCTGGGTGCCTCCGGGACCATCGAGAAAAGCCAGGGGGTAACCGTTATGGACCCTCAAGAGGGCGGGAAAATCCTTTCTCCGTTCTGGTATGTCCATGTACCTGGCATCGATCTTCATCGACAACGTACCTCCTTTAATAATTATCTTTGAAAAGGGAAATCGGAATGCCTCACTCAACCCTTTATAACGCATCCGTTCTCAAACGCAAATAACTGCCCTGAATGTATCGGGGGACACAGGGGCAAAAGGAATCACCGGGGAGGTTTTTTTATGAATGAACGAACGGGCAGGATCCTGGAATTTCTCATCACGATGGACAAGGCCAAGTCCGTCCTCAGGAAGGGTTACCTCGGAGATGCCAGCCGCCGGGAAAGCATTGCCGAACACATGTGGCACCTGGCACTTTGGGCAATGCTGCTCCGAGACGAGATCGGCTTCGAGGCTGACCTCCTGAGGACCCTGGAACTGGTCCTGACCCATGATCTCGTCGAGATTTACGCCGGTGACACCTACGCCTTCGACGAAGTCGGCGTGGCGGGCCAAAGGGAAAGGGAAGTAGTGGCGGCCGATAGGCTGTTTCCCTCTCTCCCCGACGATCTCGCCAGGAAATTCAGGAGTCTATGGGACGAATTCGAAGAGGGCAAAACCCCCGAATCCCGGTTTGCCCAGGCGCTGGACCACCTGCAGGGTTTCACCCAGAACTGCATCTCCAACGGAAAATCCTGGAAGGAAAACGGAATCTCCAGGGAGAGAACCTTTCTCAGAACAGACCCGCCCCGCAAAACCGACCCCCTCTTCGCCAAGATCCTTGATTACCTCTACGAGGTCGCCGACAGGGGGGAAATTTGGGGAGATTAAAAGTGACGCCTTTGAAGCGGTCCGGGTTTTGCTGGAACAGGTAATCCTCCCTGTCCGCGACGCTCCTTTGCGCTTCCCCTTCCAGGAAAGCCTTGATGTTCCTCTCAGCGATCCCCGCCGCCACGGTAAGGATACCCTCCGAGAGGTTGATGTTATGAGGTGACGCCAGGAGGTTTTCCGGGTCGAAGAAGGGAAAATCCAGCCTGAATTTTCGCTGGACAAGGGACTCCTCCAGGACCAGTGAACGTAAAGAATCGCCAACCCCGGGAATTCTTGAAATCTCCGCCACGCCGGGAAGAGCCTCCTCCACGACAAGGCCGCCGGCCTGGTTTCGAAAAAGGTGATCAGCACACTTTTCATTGAAAAACTCCCTCCAAGCCTCTCATTTTCGACCGATCGAACCCAGAGCCTGGAGGATATGATCTCCCTGGGCTCTATGCCGGCGGGAAGCCTTGTAAGGCCGAGATGCCTGCCGCCGCTCGCTGTTCCTTCGAAAGGTGCCAGTGAGATCCCTTTGCAGGATGGGAAATGATCGTCGACAGGTAAGCAAGGCTGAAGACCAGCTCGACGAGCCTGAGGGCATCCACTAAGGGCGCCGCTATTTTCTCCCGCTTCTCAACTCGAAGGCCATCGAAACCTCTTTAGAGGATCTTTCGAGCTCCCCCATAACTGGAATGCCTCCCAGCCCTGGATATCAGACCCTGGATACCTGCAGGTGCCTCTCGAACGCCCTAGCGACATGAAGCACCTTCGTCGAGCGAGCAACCGGTTGCCTTCCTTCAGGCCGACATGGAAGCCTCGCCTCGTGACCCGCTCGTTTCACCGTTGATGCCCAAAAAGGGCCTACTCCATCTCTTTACCTTCTCTTCCGGACATGGTATATTTTCGATGATAAAACCTCCGAGCCCTACCGCCTAAAGGAATCCACCCATGGCGGCGGGCCGAAGGGCGTTCCCGGAAACAGGGACGCCTCCCGCGTTTGGAAAGGAGGATGGAGAGGCCGAACTCAAGAACCGTCTCCCCTCAACGCGGGGAGACGGTTTTTTGTCGCTGAAAGGTTTTCCTATTTCAACTTCAGGAGGTAATGCCGATGAAACGCTTTCTGAGGATACTTTTCTTTTCCACCGTTGTTCTTTCAATCGCCGTTTCAGCAGCTCTTTCCGCCCCGATATTGCGCATGGCCACAACGACCAGTACTGATAATACGGGGCTCCTCGATTACCTGGCTCCGGAGTTTCTCAAGGATACGGGAATCGAACTCCAGTGGGTTTCGGTAGGAACCGGGAAAGCTCTTGAATTGGGCAAAAACCTCGATGTCGACGTCCTTCTTGTACATGCCCCAGCCGTGGAAAAGCAGTTCGTTCAGGACGGTTACGGGGTTAACCGTCGAGAGGTCATGTACAACGATTTCATAATAATAGGACCCCCATCCGATCCTGCAAAGATCAAGGGCAAGACTGTCAAAGAGGCGTTCATCTCTATAGCAACCCAGGGAGCCCCCTTCGCTAGCCGCGGTGACAAATCCGGCACTCACGTTTTGGAACTCGACCTTTGGGAGAAGTTTGGCTATGGTCAACCCGAAAAAGAGAGCTGGTACATCCAGACCGGCCAAGGCATGCTCGATACCATCAACATTGCGGCCGAGAAGGACGGCTACACCCTGACCGACCGGGGCACTTTCATCAAGTACGAAGACAACTACAAAGGCAACCCCCCGTTGGTGATACTGGTCGAAGGCGACGAAGCGCTCTTCAACCAATACAGCGTTATCGCCGTCAACCCTGTCAGGGGTGATCATCTCCGCTATGACCTAGCCCTGAAGTTCTCCGACTGGATGCGATCTCGCAAGGTCCAAAAGATGATTGGAGAGTTCAGCCTCCTGGGCAAACCCCTGTTTGTCCCAAACGCGAAGTAGTGTTACCGTGCCAATCGGCAGGGGACCCCGCATCTTCCCCACCCCCCTGGGGATCTTGCGGGGTTCCTTTTTGAAAGGATCCAGGAGATGGACCCCGGGCCATCAACATGGCTATTCCAGGCAAGTAGAGATAGAGAGATAGAAATAAACTGGAGGCACCAATGAATTATCTGGCGGAAGGGTTCAAAACAGCTTTCATCATCCTTTATTCAGGACATGAGGAGACTTTCAACGCCATATTCACGACGGTGAAGGCATCGACCTTTTCGATCCTTATCACCCTGGCGGTAGGTATCCCGCTGGGTTTCATCCTGGGATACTATTCTTTCCCGGGGAAACACGCATGCAGGGCTGTATCGGATACCTTGATGGCAATCCCCACCGTTGTCGTAGGATTGCTCGTTTATGCCTTCATCTCCAGAAGCGGGCCTTTCGGCGGCCTGGGCCTCCTTTTTACCTTGCGGGGAGTGGTCATCGGCCAATTTTTCCTCGGGCTCCCCGTGGTAGTGTCCCTCACCGCTTCCGCCACGGAGCAGATGGAAGATACCACCAGGCTTACCCTGATGACGCTGGGGGCTTCCCCCAGCCAACTTGCTGCCAGTTCACTTTGGGAGGGACGATATGCCGTCCTGGCTGCGGCAATGACAGCCTACAGTAGGATCATCTCCGAGGTGGGCGTCTCCATGATGATCGGTGGCAACATCAAATGGAGAACCCGCACGATCACTACCGCGATCGCCCTCGAGACGGGGAAGGGCCAGTTCGCCGAAGGGATAGCATTGGGAACTGTCCTTCTGGCCATTGCCTTTGCCGTTAATGGGGCCGTTTCCATTGCAAGAAAGAGGGCCTCCAGTTGACTTACATTTATGAACTGAAGGACATTACTCAATCTTATGCCGGACGAACCGTACTGGAAATCTCCGACCTGAAGATAGAAAAAGGTTCCATCGTAGGTATAACCGGGCCCAACGGGTGCGGGAAGAGCACCCTGCTGAGAATATTGGCTTTTCTTGAAAGGCCCCTCGCCGGCAGCCTCCTGTTCAAAGGGAAACCCATAAAAGACATCGACGAGAATTTGAGAAGAGAGGCCACCCTGCTTCTCCAGGAAACAAAACTTCTGAAAAGGACCGTATTTGAAAACGTGGCTTACGGCCTTAAAGCCAGGGGGACCAGGGGGAATCTTTCCCACAAAGTGAATACGGCTCTCGATATGGTCGGTCTTGACCCCACGGATTTTGCCGGCAGGCTCTGGTTCCAACTCTCTGGAGGGGAATCTCAAAGGGTTGCCTTGGCCTCGAGGCTGGTGCTGAAACCCGAAGTCCTTATCCTGGATGAGCCCACCGCCAGCATCGATTCCCATAGCGCCAGGATCATCGCACGAGCCATTGTCGACGCCAGGCAAGAGCTAGGCACCTCCATCATCCTTGTCAGCCATGATATCGATTGGGCCTATTCCGCTTCCGATGAAGTGATCTCCATGTTCTCCGGCAAGATCCGGTCGAGAAATATTGAGAATATAATCCCCGGACCTTGGGAGCAGTGCCGTGATGGCACCGTCTGCAGACACCTTGAAGACGGCCAGGTCATCACTGCAAATCGTAAACCAGGGAGTGACCCTTCCACGGGACTGCTTGACCCGGGAGATATAATCCTTTCGTTGAACGATCCCGGTGAGACTTCGGCAAGGAACATTTTGCGAGGAAGGGTAACGAGGATGACCCTGGAGGATGAGGGACAAAGCGTTCTTGTTACGGTGAATATTCAGGACACCATCCTTACCTCAAGGATCACCAAAGGATCCCTTTCCAGCCTTGGCATCGTCCCAGGATCGATGGTGATCCTAGTCTTCAAAGCAAATTCCATCCGATGGGCCTGATGCAGAGGGGAGTCGGTCCGAGAATTCTACCCCGAAAAAAAATTGACCAACCAGGGATAGTAAGTCAGTAGCGCAGGTCTGTTCATGACAAAGACGAGATAGCTGCCCATCCCTACGCAGGACTGGATAATGGTCAGGATATCTTTTCTTGGTTCCTTTCTTGCCAGGTATCCCAGGGCTCCGATGCAGGCGACAAAGCCCGGGAGATGAAAAGCCATTCCTCTCTCCACGCCTGCCTTCCCCATGGCTTCGAAAACCCGGAGAACGCAATAGGCACCCCACCCGGCCAGAATGTAAGTTTCCCCCAAAAAAAGCACAACCCTCAGAGGATACCAAATCAGGGGGAGAACTGTCGGGGGAAGGGTTGTGTCCTCGCCGAAGGGCGCCTCTCCGGGACGGTTTTCGCCCCGAAAGAACCTGTTAACCGTCAGGACCGGCTTTTGAATACACCAGGTGTAAAAAAGTGCGAAAGTAATTGCCGCACCGCTCATAGATAAAAAGAAAAGAACGCGCATGGAGTACCTCCTCGGGTTTCACAGGGGAGTAGACCCTGAGGGCTACTATATAACAAAAAGGGAAATTCGCACCCCCTTCCTTTTTAGGCTCCCCTTTTGCCGGCCAGATCGTGAAGGAGGATTTTCTTTCTCAACTTCATATTCAAGGGAGTCCTGTTGCCGTCAAAAACCACTTCCAGCGATAAATCCGGGGGGAAATCCCCCTCTCGCTGGATGCTTCCTTCCAGTCCTGAAGACACTTTTTTGATGTTCAAGAATAATCCCTTCCTTTGCTAACCTGGGGTTCACTCCGGGTTTGACTTGGGAGAGTGCTCTCCTCTCCGTCCATGTGATCAATAATGTCATTTTGTTGACTGTTTGTCAACTATTGAAAGAAGGGCCCTTTTCCATTCGGAGGACGAGCCGTTCCCGGCCTTCCCCTGGACCCAGTTGGAGGCTCCCCCTCCCCTGGCCTGAAGTTCCTTCCTTTCCTCGAGAAATACCCTCAGGTCAACCTCGACGTCCTTTCCGGCCGCAAGGATGAACACTCCTTTCCCGCTTTCTTCCTGGGAGAGAAAGCCGACAATGCTGCCGCTATCCCTTTCAACCTTCTTTTTGACCCCCGATGAGGCCAATTCGGGGGAGAAGTTCTCTATCGCAAAGAAGTACAACGTTCCCGGCTCCCTGCCAATGTCCTCCCAGGGAATCTCGAGGTACTTCCTGACCTTGTCCAGCCTCCTTGAAGCCTCCTTCCGTTCCTCCCTGATCCTGGCGACCACCGAAGGTAGCTCTTCTTCTTCACAGCCGATCTCCCTGGACAGTACCCTCATTATCCTGCTGTAATCACGGAGTTTTTCCTCCCTGTCAACGGTGAACCTGGCCTCCCATTCACCGCTGCCTCCTTTGAAGCCGGTGATGATCAAACCCCCTACCTCGGCGGTGGAACTGACATGGCTTCCCGAACAGGCCATGCTGTCGAAATCTCCAATGGTGACTAGGGTCACTTCCTTTTCGGCGATCCGGTCCCATTTGATCTTGACGCCCTTTAAACTGTCGGCCCTATCCCTCGAGACCTTGTTCACGCTGATCGGAAGGTCCGCCGCGATAATCCCGTTAGCCGACTCTTCCGCCTTGAAGAGGACTTCCCAGTCGATATCGCCGTCGTAGGTCATGAACACCGTGCTCTCCTTTTCACCTATGGAGACTTTTTCCACCTGAAGTCCAGGCAACTGGTTCTCGAGCACCCTGGAAAGAATATGTTCACCGGTGTGCATTCTTGAAAAGCGCCTGTTTCTCTCCACGTCGACGGTGGCAGTGACTGGGTGTCCAAGGGGTATCTCGCCTTCCTGGAGGACAATCTCCAGGACAAAACCCCTCTCCGCGGTGAGGCAATCAGTGACTTCGGCCTTGAACCCCTCGCCTTCGAGGTAACCGCTGTCGCCGGGCTGTCCTCCTCCCGAGGGGTGAAAAACCCTCCCAGATACCCTGATTTTGGCTTTCTTTCCTGCCCTTTCCAATACCTCTTCTATCTGGACCTCTTTTTTCAATTCGCTGACCTTCCTTCTCCTACGTACATCTTCGTAAGCGCGTTTCTCTCCATGATAAACTTGATACACTCACGGAGGGACAGGTTAATGCACCGAAAAAAGTGCGTCAGGGTCATTATAACAGGGACGGTCCAGGGGGTAGGTTTCCGGTGGAGAGCAAGACAGGCCGCCCTCTCGCTGGATATTTCAGGATGGATAAAAAACCGCCCCGACGGGGGTGTCGAGGCGGTTTTCCAAGGCTCTCCAGGTTCGGTGGATCAAATGATCGAATGGGTGAAGGCCGGACCACCCGGCGCGGTAGTAAGGGAGGTCAGGACCGTTCCCTGCAATCCCGATGCTGGCCCGTCAGAATTCCTCATCCTGAGATCTCCCTAACGAGCCGGGCAATGGTCATTTTGATCCGCCGACAATCTTCAGTTCCGGAACCTTTGCCTCGGATTCGGGGTGGACCTGCCTCCAAAGCTTGACGGGGAGCCCCCATATCTTGATGAAACCGGCAGCGGCTTCATGGTCAAAGGCATCTCCCTCCGAATAGGTAGCCATGGTCTCTACGTAGAGGGATTTTTCCGCCCTTATGCCTACCACCACCGATGCTCCCTTGAAGAGCCGCACCCTGACGGTGCCTGAAACGTGCTCCTGGATGGTATCAAAGAAAGCGTCGAGGGCTTTTTTTAATGGCGAGAACCAGAAGCCGATGTAGGTGAGTTCCGCGTATTTCGCCGAGAGGTCGGCCTTTGCCGCGATTATATCCCTGGTCAGCGTCATGCTCTCAAGGGCCTGATGAGCCTGGAGGAGGCAAACCGTGGCGGGACATTCGTAAACCTCCCTGCTTTTGAATCCCACCAACCTGTCTTCGATCATGTCGATCCTGCCTACCCCGTGGGTTCCGGCGATCCTGTTCAGTTCAGCTATGAGGGCCACGCCGTCCATTTCGTTGCCGTTTATCGCCACTGGAATACCCTTTTTAAAAGTGATTTCGAGGTATTCTTGTTCGTCCGGCGCATCCCAGGGATCAACCGTAAGGGCAAAAGCATCGCTGGGAGGCTCCGTCCAGGGATCCTCCAGCGGCCCGCATTCAATTGACCTGCCCCACAGGTTTCCGTCGATGGAGTAAGGGCTTTCGGCCGTGACCGGGACAGGGATGCCATTTTCCCTGGCGTAATCGATCTCGGCTTCCCTGGAGAAATGCCATTCCCTCACGGGGGCTATAACTTTAAGATCGGGATCCAGGGCATTTGAACAGACCTCGATCCTGACCTGATCCTGACCCTTACCGGTGCAACCGTGGGCAACGGCGACGGCCCCTTCCATCCCGGCTACCCAGACAAGGTACTTTGCTATAAGAGGCCTGGAAAGGGCTGAATTCAGGGGATACTTGCCCTGGTAGAGAGCGTTTGCTTTCAGCGCCGGCCAGACCATGGTTTCCACGAATTCCTGCCTGAGATCCATCACATAGGCATTGATGGCACCTACCTTGAGTGCCTTCTCTTTGACCTCCTCGATGTCGAGGATCTGACCCACGTCGGCCGTCAGCGTCACCACGTCATAGCCCTGATCGCTCAACCACTTTATCGCCACCGACGTATCAAGACCGCCACTGTAAGCAAGAATTACCTTTCCCTTGTAATCCATCCTGGTTTCCTCCTTTTTAAAAACAAAAAAGCTCGCCCCTTCTAGCGAAGGGGCGAGCTTTGCTCGCGGTGCCACCCAACTTTTCGGCTTCTTAGGCCTACTCTCACGGTTTAAAACCGTTTTCCCCCTACTTGCCCTTCTAGGGGCTTTCTTCGGGAGCCGGTTCGGGGGCTCTATTCAGTCGGTCTCGACGAGGAACGCTTTCAGCTGTTTGCATCCCCTCTCTGTCGACGAGCACTCGACCTACTCTTCCCCGTCATCACCGCGTAATTCGCGATATCCGACGCAGGCAGACCAGGTCTTATTCGTCTAGCTCGTCTTAAACGGGGAACAGCCATAACCACAAAAGCCTCCTATCGACCGCTCAGATCGTTGCTAAGCATCATACACTGCTCCCGGAAAATGTCAACCTAAATTGAAGAACCAAAGAAGACCGTGGGCGTTATTCCCTGGCGGTCTCGCCCTGTTCCTCCGCAGGAGAGGCTCCCCCCCCGGGGTGCTCTTCTCCTTCGGCCTCCTCAGGGGCCGGCGCTTCGAAGAACTCCGGCGCCAGGACCTGGATGTGGGCCTGGGCCAGCAGTCCCTGGAGGTACTCGCTCTGGCCTGACCGTTTCTTCTGGTAAGCTACCATTTCCTTCGCGTCGCGGCTGGCTTCTTCGAAGGGGATTACCTTCTCCTCGATTTTTTTCTCCCTGAGGACGATGACCACGTTGTCCTCGCCCAAGGTGAGTGCCTTGGATACCTTGCCAAGGGGCGTGTCGCCTATTTCCTTGAGGTCCCCCTCGGCGAACTCCTGTTCAGCGACGAAGGCGGGTTCTCCCGACGGGGTGAACTCCAGGAGAACCCCCTCCTCGCCGTAACCCTTCATGACATCGTCCCACTTACCGCCGGCCTGGAGAGTCTTCCTGGCCTCCTCGGCCTCGTCGATGCCGCTGAAGCGGGCGAACAGGACGTTGCACCCTGCGGGATGGTGGAAGTAGACATCCCTGGTCTGCTCGTAGAAGCTTCGGGCCTCCTCGTCGGTGACTTCCACCTCGGGGGTGTTGGCTTCGATGACCATCTGCTGGGCCAACTGGGAACCGATGCGCTCCTGGAGAGCCTTCATCTTGATGCCGTTGCTCTCCATGTACTGCTGGAAGGCTTCCTTGGTCGGGAACTGTTTCTCGATCCGCTTGACGGCGGCTTCTATATCCTCGCGGGAGGCGGTGATGTTCTGTCGGACCGCCTCCTTGTCGAGCATGTGCCCCAGGGCGATGTTATGCAGGACCTGGTTGCGCATGAGCACGATCGATTCAGGGGACAGGTCCGATTGGCCGGTCTGCTGGACGAAGTCCCTTACTCCGGCGACGACTTGGGTAGCCATGACCTTTTGACCGTCCACGATGGCCACGGCGAAGTCCTTTTCGGCCCCGGGATGCTGCGAGGGACCGCTACCCCTCGTTATGTACATCGCGAAAAGGGATACCACGAAGACGACGACGACGACGAGCATTATCGCACGGGTCTTTGTCCTGAGAGCCTGCATTATCACGGCCTATCTTCCTCCTTAAGCCTTGAAACGGCATGCATACCGATGATTTTTCACAGCGGGTTCAATAATACGTTCCTCTTCCGGACCTGTCAAAGGTTTTCTCCCTTAAATATCCTCGAAGGTGGCGCCACTCTTCACGTGGACCGCCAGGGGCACCGATAGGCTGGCAGCGCCTTCCATGGAATCCCTGAGAAGGGCCGTCACTGCCACCTCCTGGCGAGGGGGGCATTCCACCACCAGCGAGTCGTGCACCTGGAGCACCAGAGGGGCTTCCAGGCCCGCCTTGGCGACGGCGCGATGGTAGCGCACCATGGCCATCCTGGCTATGTCGGCGGCGCTGCCCTGGAGCGGCGTGTTGACGGCCACTCTTTCCAGTGCACCGGGACCTCTGCCCTCCACGGTAGAGACCTCCGGCAGGGGACGTATCCTTCCAAAGAGGGTCCTCGTGTAGCCCCGCTTTTTGGCATCCCGGGCGGAGTTCTCCATGTACTCCTTGACCTTGGGGAAGGCCGCAAAGTATCGCTCTATCACCGCGGCAGCCTCCTCGCGGCTTATGCCCATCCTCTGAGAGAGGCCATGGACGCCCATGCCGTAGAGAAGCCCGAAGTTGACCACCTTGGCCATCCGCCGATGCTCCGGCGTGATCTCGCCGCTTTCGCCAAATAACCAAAAGGCCGTCTCGGAGTGGATGTCGCGGCCCTGGGCAAAGGCCTCTTTGAGTCGCTCCTCACCGCAGATATGGGCCAAGATCCTCAGTTCCACCTGGGAGTAGTCCCCCGCAAGGAACAGGTTGCCCTCGCCGCGGGGCTTCAGGGCCTCGCGGAGCCTGCCGGCCCAGTTGCCGAAGGTCGGCACGTTCTGAAGGTTGGGGTCCCTGCTGCTGAGTCTCCCCGTCCCCGTGACGATGTGCTCGAAGGTCGTGTGGACGCTGCCGGTGACCGGGTCGGTCTCGCGCAAAAGGGGCTGAATGAAGCCCGAAATGACCTTGGCAATCTCCCGGTACTCCAGGAGCATTTTTGGGACCTCGTCCTCTTCCAGGGGGAGGGTCGCCAATTCTTCCAGGACAGAAACGTCGGTGGAAAATCCCGTCTTGATCTTCTTGACGGGCGGATAACCCAGTTTCTCGAAGAGGAGCCAGGCCACCTGTTTCGTGGAGTTGAGGTTCACGTGGTCGCCGACAAGGGCGTCTATCCGCGAGGATATCTCGCCGGCGCGGTGGTCAAGTTCTTCCTCGAGGGTCACCAGCAACTCCTTGTCAACGCGGACGCCGCGCCGTTCCATGGACGCCAGGACCTGGCAAAGAGGGGTGTCGATATCCGTTATCACTCCGTCCAGCCCCAGGGTGCGAACCTGGGGCTGGAGTCGCTTCCGAACCTCCCACAGGGCCATGGTCTGCTCCGGAGAAGGTCCGAAGTCGCCCCTGTCCTTGACCTCGGGGTGAAGGGCATAGTGGGCTAAGTGCGCGTCCCAGACCCTTTCTGGATCCGCCAGTAGTGACGGTGCAGCGGCGCAGATCTCCTTGTAGCCGCTGGTGGTAATCTGCCCTTTTTGAGCCCACCGTGCGAGTTCTTCCAGGACGGCACCGTCGGCTCCGCCCTTCCAGAAACGGCCATCAGGTGAGGCGAGACATAGCTCAAGAATCGAAAAATTCTGGGGGTAATCGCCCGTGCCGGACCAACCGAGGGCCAGTTCCGTTTCGGCGAGCAGGGATTCCAGTGATTCCCCGCGTAGTTCTGCTGGAGCCGGAGCCTTGGGCCGGGCAGGCTCTTCCGCGTGGGCGGCGTTCCCCAGTAGCCTTTGGGCCAGGTTTTTCATAGCATATCGATCTAAGAGAGCGGCCAGTTCTTTCCTTTTTATCTGCCCTTGCTGGAGGTCGTCCTCTCCCAAGGGCTCGTCGAGGCGAAGCCTGGTGAGGTCCCGGCTCGAGAAGGCCCTCTCCCTGCCCTCTTCCAGTTTTTTCCGGAGGCCCGGTTTCATCTCGTCCAGATGCTCGTAGATGGCCTCCAGGGAGCCATGTTCCGCCAGCAGGGCCCTGGCGGTCTTGTCGCCCACGCCCTTTATGCCTGGGACATTGTCGATGCTGTCGCCTACCATAGCGAGGTAGTCGGCCATAGCGGAGGGGGCGAAACCGTAGTCATCGCGGAAGCCCTGGGGATCCCAAAGGCGGAAATCGCTGACACCCCGAATGGGGCGCATCACCAGGAGGTTTTCGTCAAGAACCTGGAGTATGTCCTTATCGGCCGTCAGGATGACGACGCGGTAACCCTTTCCGACGGCCGAGAGCGCCGTCGAGGCGATGACGTCGTCAGCCTCGACGCCGGCCCTTTCCACGACGGGAATCCCCAAGTCCCGGGAGAACTCCTTGATGAGGGGCATCTGCACCTTGAACTCCTTCGGGGTCGGTTGTCGCCCCTCCTTGTAAGCCTCGAAGGCTTCGTGCCGGAAGGTGGGACCCGGCGCATCGAAGACGACGGCGGCGAGGTCTGGTTTGAGGTCCTCCAGGGTCCGAAGAAGCATGTTAGCGTATCCCAGGAGTGCGTTGGTCGGCGTGCCGTCGGGCGCGCTGAGTTCCGGCAGGGCGAAGAAGGCCCTGAAGGCGAGCCCGTGACCATCCACTAGTAGTAACGTCTTTTCCGGCATTTGCCCCATCCCCTTCGTCCGGGTTATTTGCGGTATACTGCTGTTCGGCTCCAATGCTACCGGATAGGATACCATCAGGGAAGGATGAACGAGAAATGACATCGACCATCAGGGTACGTTTCGCTCCCAGCCCCACGGGAGCACTCCACATCGGGGGGGCCCATACGGCCCTCTTCAACTGGCTCTGGGCCCGCCACAGCGGGGGAGCCTTTATCCTGCGCATCGAGGACACAGACCTGATCCGATCCACCGAGGAGCACGAGAGTACCATACTTCAGGGGTTGAGCTGGCTCGGCCTCGAATGGGACGAAGGGCCCGGCGTGGGAGGCGTCCACGGTCCCTACAGGCAATCCGAGAGAAGGGAGATTTACCTCCAGCATGCCCAGGAATTGGTGAATTCAGGCCTGGCCTACCGCGATGGGGAGGCCATCATCTTCTCCGTGCCTCGGGGCGTGAAGGTGGCCTTTGACGATGTCGTCTACGGGCACATCGAGATGGCCAGCGACACCCTGAAGGACATCGTCCTGATAAAAAGCGACGGCTTCCCCACCTACAACTACGCCGTCGTCGTGGATGACCACGCCATGGAGATAACCCACGTGGTCCGGGGCGAGGACCACATTTCGAACACGCCGAAGCAGATACTGATCTACCAGGCCCTGGGCTGGGAGATTCCAATCTTCGCCCACCTGCCCATGATACTCGGCAAGGACAAAAAGAAATTTTCCAAAAGACAGGGCGCCACCAGTGTCTATGAGTACCGTGACATGGGCTATCACCCCGACGCACTTTTCAACTACTTCGCGCTACTGGGATGGAACCCTGGCGACGACCGGGAAATCTTCACCCGGGAAGAGGCCATCGATATGTTCGACCTGGCGAGGGTCACGAAGAAGGCCGCTGTCTTCGACATGGGCAAGTTGAACCACGTCAACCAAGCCCACATCGCCATGATGTCGCCTCTTGAACGGGCAAGGCATACCATCCCTTTCTGGGAGGGGGCGGGTCTCAGGCCCGGTTCCCGGAGCGAGCAATGGCTTGCCGAAGTGCTGGATCTCCTGGAGGGACGGGGACAGACCTTCCGAGAACTGGCGGAGTACACCGACTACTTCCTGGACTTCGAGACGGTAAAAAGGCGATACGCTGGGGAAGATATCAACGAGGGCCGCAAGGAGACGCTAAGAGGCTTCTTTAGCGCCATGCTTTCCTTCCCCACCTGGAAACCCGAGGAACTGGAAGTGATGGCCAAGGCCTGGTGCATCGAGAAGGGGATGAAGATGAAAGACGTGGCCATGCCGCTGCGGTGGGCCCTCACCGGCCGCAAGGTGAGCCCCGGTATATTCCACGTGGCCGCCTTCCTGGGCAGGGACGAGGTCAGGAAAAGACTCTCCTACTACGACCTGGTCTAGAGTGGCTTCGTGGGAGGCCACCAGTATTTCCTGAGAAACTCACCCACCCCCCCCGGTCAAAGGGGAAGGCCATGAGGGCGTAGCAGCCCAGGGCGTGGATGAATTCCACAGGATAGTCCATCGACTCCCCTACATCAAAGTCCCTCTAAAAAAGGAGGCCCAAGCTGGCGTCATGATAGGCGGCGGGGTCCTTCACGTCGTTCTCGGCCTGGCTGCAGGCTATCACCAGGGGTCTGCCCGACCTCCTCGGCGTAGGCGGAGATGCCCGCCAAAAGCTACGTCGGGGCGTCGCCAGCCCCGAAATCCAACAGGGCCAGGATCTTACTCGTCACCCGATAGGAGCGGGACCGATCCCGTCCGACAGAAGATCCTGCGGATGCCCCTTCCACACCTTTGAGCTTCCTCGGGGTCATCG
>LSQX01088733.1_pt1 | contig 24311 bp, 19 predicted proteins | sample 654561 | NCBI WGS metagenome assembly LSQX01 (sample SAMN04489861, study PRJNA283612) | anaerobic digester metagenome | isolation source: 4 biogas reactors fed with cattle manure at either 37C or 55C with and... | place: Denmark: Kongens Lyngby | collected 2014
TGCTTTTTGAAAGATTTTTAAATCCCGAAAGAATAAGCATGCCAGATATTGACGTAGATTTCTGTTACGAACGCAGAGAAGAAGTTATAGATTATGTTAAAGAAAAATATGGTGTTGACCATGTAGCCCAGATTGTGACCTTTGGCACATTAGCTGCCAAAGCTGCCATTCGTGATGTCGGCCGTGCCCTGGGAGTGCCCTATGACACTGTTGACAAAGTCGCAAAATTAATCCCGGATGAACTTGGCATCACTATTTCATCTGCCCTTGAAAAGTCAGCTGAACTTCGAGCCGAATATGCAGCTTCTGAAGCTAATAAAGAGTTTATAGACATGGCACAAAAAGTCGAAGGAATGGTAAGGCACGCTTCCACGCATGCTGCCGGGGTGGTCATTACGCGCGAGCCAATCAACAATTATCTTCCTCTGGCAAAAAATGATGAGACTATAGTAACTCAATTTCCCATGGAAACCATAGAAAAACTGGGTTTACTTAAAATGGACTTTTTGGGCTTGAGGACCCTGACTGTAATTCATAACGCTCAAAAAGCTGTTAAGGAAAGAGTTCCCGATTTTAATATTGAAAATATTTCCCTCAATGAGGAAGAAGTATATAAAATGCTTTCCTTGGGGCAATCTGAAGGTGTCTTCCAGTTTGAGTCGGCCGGCATGAAGCGAGTTTTAACCGGCCTTGAACCCGAAAGTCTTGAAGACTTGATCGCTGTAATTTCCCTTTTTAGGCCGGGGCCTATGGATTCAATTGGAAACTTTATACAAAACAGACATAATCCGGAATTAATAAAATATAAAATTCCCAAGCTTAAATCAATTCTTGACATTACCAATGGTTGTGTTGTTTATCAAGAACAGGTACTGCAAATCTTTCGTGAAATAGCAGGATATTCTTACGGCCAGGCTGATATTGTTAGGAAAGCCATGAGCAAAAAAGATCACAAAGTAATGTTGGAGGAAAAAAGTAGGTTCATAAGCGGTATGGTTACCGGTTCAAAAACAAAAACTTGTGAAGGAGCTGTCGCTCGGGGTGTTAAAGAAGAAGATGCCAGTGAACTATTTGACCAGCTAATTTCGTTTTCATCCTATGCTTTCAATAAAGCACATGCAACTGCCTATGCCTTGCTTTCTTATCAAACCGCTTGGCTCAAAGTGTTTTACCCGCGTGAATACATGGCCGCACTTTTAAGCAGTGTAATTAATGACAGCAGTAATAACGGTAAAGTAACACGCTATATTGCAGAGTGCAGTAGGTTAAAAATTAAAGTACAGGGGCCTGATGTCAATAAAAGCTTTGAAAATTTCACCGTGGTAAACGATGAAATCTTATTCGGGCTTTTAGCAATTAAAAGTCTTGGCAAAAACGCGATTAGCGAAATTATATCACAGCGCGAATCAGATGGCGCTTACGAGTCACTTTATTCATTTTATAAGCGAGTTAACGGAAAAGATCTTAATCGTAAAGCTTTAGAAAATTTGATTAAGAGCGGTGCCATGGATGGCTTGTGCGGTAATAGGCGACAGATGCTGCAAGCCTTGCCAAACATAATTGCATGGGTTAACGATGAAAAGAAAAGAAGTATCAGCGGCCAAATAGGCTTTTTTGATGTGGGACCGGACGGAAGCAGTGCAGAACCTGAAATGCCGACTGTACCCGAAATGCCTTTAGAAGAAAAGTTGGCTCTTGAAAAAGAAACTACCGGCATTTATATTTCCGGCCACCCAATGAGTAAATTTGAAAAGTTTTACACCGGGCATCGCTTTGCCAGAATAGATGATTTGTTAGGTGCGCAAGAGGACGAACTTTCTGATTATAATGATGGTTCTAAAGTTCGTTTGTTGGGTATAATATCAAATGTAAAGAAAAAAACGACACGCTCAAATTCAACCATGGCATTTGTTGTGTTTGAAGATTTATTTGGATCTATTGAGCTAATTGTTTTCCCAAGAACTTATGAAGAGAATTCACTTAAACTTAACGAAGGGCAAATAGTTCAGGTTAGTGGCCGTTTAAGCATGCGAGAAGATGAGGAGCCAAAAGTAATTGCTGAAATTATAAGTGATGAAGACTTTATAAACACAGTCGAGGACCGTAGCCACCTCACCACGGGTATGCGAGAGCCCGAAAAAGAGTATAATGGAAAAAACAAGAGCCCCAAAAAAGCAAAAACTTTGTATTTGAGGTTTGATCAAGAAGAAGCTCCTGAAATTGAAAAAGCCGAAAGGGTTCTTTCCTTGTTTCCCGGGCAAACTGCTGTTGTTTATTTTTTCCAAAGCACAAAAAAATATCAAAAACAAGCTTTAAAAAATTCAACACAAATTAATCCTACAATGCTGGCCGAACTGCGCAGAATTGTAGGCGAAGAAAATGTAGTGGTAAAATAAAAAGACTTTTTACAAGTTTGACTTTTATTATGTTAGAGCTTATATTCGTTGAGACTATTTTTACATTTTAGGAGGATATTATGAAAACTATCGGTGTTTTAACAAGCGGTGGCGATGCCCCGGGTATGAATGCTGCTGTTAGGGCAGTTGTCAGGACCTGCTGTGCCAACAATATAAAAGTTTTTGCGATAAAACGCGGCTATGCCGGATTGATCTCGGGCCAACTTGAACAAGCTGATGTAAACAGTGTTTCAGATATTTTATACAAAGGTGGAACCGCGCTTGGTTCGGCTCGTTGCAAGGAGTTTCAAAGTGAAGACGGCATGCAAAAAGCCATTGAGACTTGCAGAAAAAACGGCATTGAAGGTTTAGTTGTTATAGGCGGGGACGGTTCTTTTAGGGGTGCGAGTGCTCTCTCTGAAAGGGGTTTGCCCTGTGTTGGGGTACCTGCCACCATCGACAACGATATAGCTTGCAGTGATTATACTATTGGTTACGACACCTGCCTGAACACTGTTATGGACATGGTTGACAAAATAAGTGACACAGCAAAATCACACGACAGGTGCACAGTTGTGGAAGTAATGGGGCGTGATGCAGGTTTCTTAACTTTAAACGCCGGTATAGCTGTCGGTGCAACGGCCATTGTGGTTCCGGAAATTAAAGTTCATGTAAAAGAACATATTATCAGTCATATTGAAAACAGCCGTGAAAAAGGTAAAAAACATTTTATAATCATGATAGCCGAAGGTGTTGGCGGAGTTGAAGCTCTTGCCGAATATATTGAAGAGAAAACAGGAATTGAATCAAGGGCCAGTATTTTAGGCCATGTACAACGCGGTGGCTCGCCCACGGTGCGTGATAGGGTTTTAGCCAGTGAAATGGGTTATAGTGCAGTAAAGTTGCTTATGCAAGGTATGGGCAACAGAGTAGTTGCAATAAAAAAAGATGAAATTGTAAACTACGATATTTATGAAGCTTTAAATATGAAAAAAACTATCGACCAAGCTTTTTACAATATGGCACATGAGATTTCGATATAATGAGCAGAGAAGAGTTTTTAAAATTAAGAAATCGTCTTATTAAGGCTGATTTTAAAAAAATGAATGAAGCACAAGCCGAAGCGGTCTTTTGCACAAAAGGGCCGCTTTTAGTGCTTGCGGGTGCCGGTAGCGGTAAAACGACTGTAATAATCAACAGAATCGCCCATCTTATAAAATACGGCGAAGCCCTGACATTCGACCGTCTCGCTTATGAGCCGAGTTCTGAAGAAGTCGAAATCTTACGCTCCTACCTCAAAGGGGAGCGAGAAACTTTACCCCTTGATCCCGGTTTAATCAGTGTTAACCCGGCAAAACCTTGGGAAATTTTGGCTATAACTTTTACAAATAAAGCAGCACAGGAATTAAAAGACAGGTTGGCTGCAATGTTAGGTGAAGATGCATCAAAAGTTTGGGCCAGCACCTTTCATTCCGCTTGCGCTCGAATTTTAAGGAAACATGCAGATCTTTTAGGTTATACATCAAATTACACGATTTATGACATGGATGACTCGCGTAAGATAATTAAAGAATGTCAAAAAGCACTTAAGATAGGTGATAAGCGCTTGCCTCATAAAACCATCTTGTCAGTTATAGGCAGGGCTAAAGACAACTTGATAGATTGTAAACTTTTTAAAGAAAATGCAGGCACGGACATTAGAATGCAAGAAATAGCACTTGCCTACGAAAAATATCAAAGTTATCTGAAAACTGCTGATGCAATGGATTTCGATGATATAATATTCAACACTGTTAAGTTATTGGAAGGCTATCCTGATATTTTAGACTATTACAACAACAGGTTTAAATACATTTTAGTCGATGAATATCAAGACACCAACTTTGCACAATACCGTTTGGTATCCTTGCTGGCACAAAAACATGAAAATATATGTGTTGTCGGCGATGATGATCAAAGCATTTACAAGTTCAGGGGGGCCACTATTGAAAACATTTTAAACTTTGAAAAACATTTTAAACAAGCTAAAACCATCAGGTTAGAGAAAAACTATCGCTCCACTCAAACAATACTTGATGCCGCCAACAGTGTTATATCAAACAACAAAAACAGAAAAGGCAAAAATTTGTGGACCGATAAAGGGCAAGGCGAAAAAATCAAGTTTTACACTGCCTATGATGCTGTGGATGAAGCCAACCATGTAGCACAGTGGATTCTTAAAAGTGTAGCAGATGGCAAAAGATTCAGTGAACATGCTGTTTTGTACAGGCTTAACGCACAGTCAAACACAATTGAAAGCTCGTTTGCGCGAAACGGTATACCTTACAGAGTAATTGGCGGCCTACGCTTTTATGAACGCAAGGAGGTCAGGGACGCCTTGGCTTACTTGACACTTATCAACAACCCTTCCGATAACACAAGGCTTAGGCGTATTATTAATGAGCCTAAAAGAGGGATAGGAAACACAACTTTAAGCAGGATACAAGAATTGTCCGATGAAACCGGCTTGAGTTTATTTGAGATAATTGAAAATTCAGATGAATATGCCATTCTGGGCAGAGCTCATTTAAAACTCAAGCAATTTGCAAATTTAATTAATGACTTACGCCTTCAGGCAGAAAACTTGAGTTTGGCTGAAATTTTACAAGCAATTCTTGACAAGACAAGCTATATTAGTTCTTTGGCTGCCGACCCACTTTCTTACTCTGACAGAGTCGAAAACTTAAATGAACTTTCCGCCACCCTGTATACCTTTGAAGCAGACAATGAGGGGGCTCAGCTTAATGATTTTCTTGAAGAAGTTGCCCTGATAACAGATATTGACAATTATAATGCCAACACAGATGCTGTGACCTTAATGACTGTTCACTCTGCAAAAGGCCTGGAGTTTCCTTCTGTGTTTTTGATTGGGATGGAAGAAGGTATTTTCCCCGGAGCTCGTTCAACTTTTAAAGTTGAAGATGTTGAGGAAGAACGGCGTCTGGCCTATGTTGCAATAACACGCGCAAAGGAAGAATTGTATATCTCGAACGCTCATTCAAGACTTTTGTATGGCTCTACATCTCACAACCCAAAATCGCGCTTTGTAGAAGAAATTCCTGATGAATTAATTGAAAACCTGACCAAGCCTCAGACTCGAATTAACAGAATTGAGTTTTTGGACCGGCGGGGAACACCGTCTGTTGCAAGGTCAAAGAGCGCTTTTTCAAAATCTCAAAAAGATTCACAAGTTGTAAAGATAAGTTATAAGGTCGGTGACTGTGTAGAGCACAAGACTTTCGGGCGCGGCATTTTAATCAGTATGGAAAAAGCCGGAAACGACTATCTCTTGGAAGTAGCTTTTGATAAGGTTGGAACAAAAAAATTGATGGCAAATTTTGCAAACTTACAAAAAGTGCCATCTTAAAAGATTTATTTTTTTGTTTTATGCTTCGGAAAAAGGCGTGCTGATATGACTGAGCCTGAAATTTACAGGTTTGGTTATTACACTTGAACGATAAATGCTCAATAAAATGCCTATACCTATATAAACGCAAATATTGGCAGAGCCCCCGGCGCTGTAAAAGGGGAGTGTAATACCGATGCAAGGCAAAAGCTTAAGGCTTACACCTATGTTAATAATAGTTTGCACACCCAGCATAAGCGCCATACCGTAACTAATAAGCTTGCCCGAGTAAGTGTTGGCTTTGTGAGCTATACTTAAAATTTTAACAACAATAAAAGCTAATAAAAGTAGAAACAAAACTGCACCTATAAAACCTAATTCTTCACCTATAACAGCAAAAATCATATCACTTTCATCTACCGGTATAAGATTGTTCTGAGTAAAAACACCCTTAAAAAGCCCGCTACCGGTCAGGCGGCCCGCACCAATGGCATTTACACTTTGTTGCTGTTGATATATTATGGTTTTATAAGTGCTTTCGGATAAACCCTGTGGGTAGTAAATCGCAAGGAACCTGTCTTTTTGAAATTGAGAAAAAAACTTTAGCCATAACACCGGAAGGCCGGCAAGAGCGAAAGCACCGCCAATAAGAAAAAATTTAAATTTAACACCGGCTAAGAACATCATGCCTAAAAACATACCAACAAAAACCAAGGCTGAACCCAAATCACCCGTGACTATGACCAGAAGTGCCGGAAAAATCCCGTGAAGGGCTAATAAAGCAATGTTTTTCAAATCATTGGTCTTTCCCTTCACGGCGTCAATATGAAGGGAAAAGGTCAAAATAAAGCCGATTTTAAGCAGTTCTGAAGGTTGAAAGTGTATTCCGCCTATAGAAAGCCAAGATTTTGCGTCCGGCCTGTCACCGGGGCCCACACCCCAAATAAAAAGCGCAAACATTAAAGCTAAACAAATTGCTGTAAAAAATGGCCATAATTTTAACACTGCCTCATAATCCAGGGCCGAAATGATAAAACATAAAACCAAACCCAAGCCGACTGCCGCCAACATTATAATAACATCGCGCGACAATACTTGATCTTGCGACTTAGAACTTAAACTGGCACTGTAAACCATTAGAACACCAAGGGCAGAGGCAAGTAAACAGAGTGATAGCAGTAATTTATCAATATTTTTAACAAAGTCGTTTAAGATTTTCACTATTAAACCCCAATCGTTTTTGCAAACCTACTTTATAAGGCTACTATGCCGATTAATTATAAGGCTTTTAAATAGGCAAATCAAGCTCTTGGATTTTGCTTAGTCTTTTAATGGCTTTTTTCTTATGCTATAATTCTTTAGGAAAAGAAGGTGCTTACATTAGTTATTATAAGTAACAGTTCCTATGAGACACAAAAGGTAGGTTTTCAACTTGCCAAAAAGCTAAAAGCAGGGGATGTTGTTGCCTTGTTCGGTCCTATGGGGGCGGGGAAGACAACCTTCGTCAGGGGAGTGGCTGACGGTTTAGGGTTGGGGGATTGCGTTCACAGCCCCACCTTTGCGCTTGTGCATGAATATGAAGGCCCTGTTTCTCTTTTCCATTTCGATATGTACAGAGTTGAGAGCTTTGACGACTTGGAATCAACCGCCTATTACGATTATTTAAAGCGTGAGGGTATTATTATAATAGAGTGGAGTGAAAATATCGAAAACGCGCTTCCGCCAAATTATATTAAAGTTGAAATTTCCCCTCAAAACAATAATCTTGAACAAAGGCAAATTGTGGTAAGGGAGGTCAAGAAAACTTGAATATACTTGCAATAGAAAGTTCTGCTCATGCTTGTAGCGTAGCTTTATCAAAAGACGATAAACTTATTTGTGAGTTGTTTTCAGATTCCGGACTCACCCATAGCCGTACTTTAATGAAAATGGTTGATGAGGCTTTTTCTTTAACCGGCTGGGACCTTTCAATGCTTGATACCTTGGCAGTCGCTTTGGGCCCCGGGTCATATACAGGGGTGAGAATCGGCATAGCATGTGTCAAAGGTATGGCTCATGCTAAAAAGATGAAGTGTTTCGGTATATCAACCCTCGAATCCATGGCCTACAGTGCACTAAACTCGGATTTTATGATTTGCTCGGTTATGGATGCCCGTTGTCAGCAAGTTTACACTGCTTTGTTTACAAGTACACCCGACGGCATAAGCAGATACAGCGGAGACTTAGCTATCCCCACCGAGCAACTTGTCAGCATGCTTTACGAAGTCAGCCGAGAAAAATCAATTTATCTGGTCGGTGACGGAGCAGACTTGCTATACGGTCAGTTGGATTCAAGTTTAAAATCAAAAACCTTTCTGGCACCCCCACACCTTCGCATGCAGCGGGCCGGAAGTTTGGCTACTGCCGCTTTTAATTTACGCGATAGAGAAGACTTGTTTTTTTCTTATGAAGACTTAAATCCCATATACCTACGACCATCACAAGCAGAAAGAAATTTAAAAAGGAGTCAAGAATAATATGCTTTATATCGGTAGCGACCACGCAGGCTTTCAATTGAAAGAATCGGTAAAAAAATATTTACATGAAACAGGCATTGAATTTACAGACCTTGGCACTCATAGTGAAAATTCCTGTGATTACACGGTTATCGCCAAGGAACTGTCTGACAAAGTCTTGGAAAAAGATAATAATTTGGGTATCTTGATTTGTGGCACAGGGGTTGGTATGTCAATCGCAGCCAATAAAACAAAAGGAATACGGGCCGCCTGTTGCTCTGAGCCTTATTCAGCCAAACTAACTCGTCAGCACAATAATGCCAATGTTTTGTGTTTTGGCGGTCGAGTTATAGGCCTCGGTTTAGCTTTTGAGCTCGTAGATGCCTTTATTAAAACCCCTTTTAGCGGCGAAGCAAGGCATATGGACAGAATCAACAAAATAAGCCAAATTGAAAACTATGAAGGTTGATGGAGGTTTTTATGGGAAAGGTTGTCATAACTAAACACCCGCTGATTCAACACAAACTTGCCCTCTTGCGTGACAAAAATACAGGTTCAAAGGATTTCAGGGTAATGGTAGGCGAAATGGCCATGCTTATGTGCTTTGAGGCTATGCGTGATCTGCCCTTGGTGGAAATAGAAGTGGAAACTCCACTTACCATTACTAATACCCGAGTTATTTCGGGCACAAAAATTGCCTTTGTGCCAATCTTGCGCGCCGGCCTCGGGATGATCGACGGTGTTTTAAATTTAGTGCCGTCTGCCCGCGTGGGTCACATCGGCCTGTACAGGGACCCCGATAGCCTGCAGCCGGTTGATTACTACTGTAAACTACCCATAGATGTTTCAGAGCGTGATGTAATTGTCTTGGACCCCATGTTAGCTACCGGGGGTTCGGCAATAGATGCTATCTCGCGCATAAAAGAACATGCGCCCAAATCTATAAAGTTTATTGGAATTATTGCTGCCCCCGAAGGCCTGCAAGCTCTTGAGGAAGCTCATCCGGATGTTGATGTGTTCTTAGCTTCCCTGGATGAAAAGCTGGATGAGCACGGCTATATCGTGCCCGGTTTAGGTGATGCCGGTGACAGGATTTTCGGCACCAAGTAACTTGATATTTTCGGCCATATATGCTAAACTGACCTTGAAATTTCTTGTGGAGGGACTAAAATGAAACACATTAAAATTGTTAACAAAGCCAATCTAAAAGAAACGGCTCACAAGGGCGGCTGCGGTGAATGTCAGGCTTCTTGTCAATCAGCCTGTAAAACATCCTGCACGGTTGCAAATCAAAAGTGTGAAAAATAAATCATATAATGACTCCCGGGCGGAGCCTTATGCTCCGCCTTTTATTTTTTTGTGGTGAAAACAATGATACATAAATTTACCCTAAATGATTATAAGATAGTCTTAGATGTCAACAGCGGTGCTGTTTTTGAACTTGATGATTGTGCTTATAAAATGTTAGACTTCATCGATTTGCCATTGCCCGCTGAATGCCCGAAAGATATTTATATCAAATTAAAAGAATTCTCTAATGATGAAATAAGTGAAACTTACAGTGAGATAAAAGAGCTTGTGGAACAAGGGCTTTTATTTTCAAAAGATGACTATTTACCATTTGTAGAAAAACTGGGAACTGCTCCTATAAAATCCATGTGCCTGAATATAGCACATGACTGTAACTTAGAGTGCGGCTATTGTTTTGCCTCGCAAGGTGATTTTGGGCATGGAAGAAAGCTGATGACTTACGAAGTAGGTAAAAAAGCTCTCGATTTCCTTATAGAAAACTCCGCCGATAGATATAATTTAGAGGTCGATTTTTTTGGCGGTGAGCCGCTCATGAATTTTGAAGTTATAAAAAAACTTGTTTCCTATGCTCGTTCTTTAGAAAAAAAGCATAATAAAAACTTTCGCTTCACGCTTACTACAAACGGTGTACTGTTAAACGATGAAAAGATCGACTTTATAAATAAAGAAATGTCAAATGTTGTTTTGTCGCTTGACGGACGCAAAGAAATTAACGACAGGTTCAGGTGTTTTCAAACCGGCAAAGGATGCTATGACATAGTCTTGCCTAAATTCCAAAAGCTTGTAGCAGAACGCGGCGGCAAAGAATATTATGTCCGTGGAACCTATACTCGTTTTAACTTGGACTTTTCAAATGATGTTGAACACCTTTTTGCTCTTGGTTTTGACCAAGTATCTATTGAACCTGCCGTTACCGAGAAAGAACTTCCTTTTTCAGTAAGAGAAGAAGATTTAACACGAATTTTTAAAGAATATGAAAAGCTGGCCCTATTAATGTTGGAAAATAAAAAGCAAGGCAAAAAACTCAACTTTTTTCACTTTATGCTTGATTTAGAGCAAGGGCCATGTGTCTATAAGCGCTTAAGAGGCTGCAGCTGCGGCAATGAATACATTGCAGTTACCCCCGAAGGTGATATTTACCCTTGCCATCAATTTGTGGGCATTGAAGAGAAAAAAATGGGGAGTGTTTTAAGCGGCGAGTTTGACAATAAACTTAAGGTAGATTTTGCTTCAGCCACTGTTTATAGTAAGGAAGAATGTAAGAAGTGCTGGGCGAAATTTTATTGTAGCGGTGGCTGTGATGCAAATAATTACCTTTACGAGGGGAGTATCAAACTTCCCCATACCATAAGCTGTGAAATTGAAAAGAAACGCTTGGAATGTGCTATAATGATCAAGGTAGCGTTGGCTCAATGAATGACTAATAAAAGAATAGAAAAAACTCCCTTTTCCGTCATTATTGGACGGATGGGGAGTTTTTCAACAGTCTTAATTAATTCACTTAGGGGAGTCGACCGACGACAGAGTAGCAGTTAGCTTTTATCGTTTTTAAAGTGTTTATTTAGGGGATTCTGATCAACCGCATTTTTTAATTGCGAATCCACAAGGTGAGTATATATTTCTGTTGTAGAAAGATTTTCATGCCCCAATATTTCCTTAATAAGTAAAATATCGACACCGCCGTGTTGATACATTAAGGTTGCCGCGGTATGTCGGAGCTTATGAACAGTTATTCCTTGGCCGTCAAGGCCGGACTTTTTTACATATTTTTCAATAATATTCTCAACAGCGCGGTTGCTGATTCTGCGTCTGTTCCTGCTTATAAACAATGCGTTTCTGTCTATTAGCGCTTCGCCGGGCCTAACTGACAGATATCTTTCTATGGCATTAACACAAGCTCCGTTGAGATAAACAATCCTTTCCTTATTACCTTTACCGATGACACTCATTGTGTTATCGGACCTAATGCTGTTCAAATTCAAGGCCGTCAATTCCGACAGTCTCAAACCGCAGTTCAGAAGCAGGGTCATAATGCAGTAATCGCGTTCCTTAAATTTACCTTCAACTGAGTTTAACAAATCAATGCTTTGCTCTAAGGTCAAATACTTTGGTAAAGCTTTTTTAATTTTAGGCGTTTCAAGCTCTTGTAAAGGGTTTTCTTCCAAAAGCTTAAGCTGTACGCTCAAGTATCGAAAGAATCGTTTTAAAGACACCGCCTTGCGAGCTCGGGTAACCGCAGCATTGTTTCTGTCGTGCCTACAGTAAGACAAAAAGGAATAGGCATCATTTAGCGTGACGGTTTTAAAAAAATCAATATCAAGCCCTGAAATATCGATTTCATTCAAATCAACATTTGGGGCATAGTTACCGCGAAGCCTCAAAAGAAATTTAAAAAAGGTTCTCAAGTCGCGTGCGTATTCTTCAACGGTCAATGGAGAACGGTTTTTAACCACATCAAGATACCTGATGTAGTCTATAAGAAGTTCCGGCATTTGCTCTGAATTTTCCTGTTTCAATCAAAAATACCTACTTTTCGCTTAATTAATCCCCTCAACTTCGCAAAACATTTCTTTTGCGAAGTTAGTGGTTTTGTAAATCATGGGAAATTTACTGCTCCCCCTTGAAGAGATCCTTTTTTAATTATTGTTCTTACACTGTAAGAGTCATTAATAATTCGTTTGAATTTTGTTTTCGATACTTGCATCAAGGTTCATATTCTAATATCGGCAATATTCCCCCGATGTCGGTTAATGACTCATCGCTTAAAGAAAGAGCTTGAATTTTATGGCTGTCTAAAAAATCATATATTACTTGGGAATCTTTATGCTCTTCCAACTTGCCATGGAACGCCAAGCAATCACCGGCTACCAATCCACTGCAACCACCAATAAAGCCATATTCATGGCCTTTAAGCTTAATTGTCCCTTTACTTATGAGCAAGGCATCAATCCCCGCTTTATTACAGGCCAATGCAATTGTGCGATCTTCTGTTATTACGGCGGATTCATTGACAACACAGACAGAGCATTTGGTATATCCTTGCTTAACATCAATTATATTAAAATTTTCACTATAAAGATGCTCTAAAAGGCTTGGCCAGGCAGTTTTTGTGTTGCAAATTACATTTTCACCCAGTAAAACCAGGTTTAAAGGCACATCTTGCGGGTAAGGTGAATTAATTAAGGGCCTTGAATGAGGTTCTGTAAAGCCATATTCTCCTAATTTTTCGGCTAAGGTCGCCTGATGCTCACTAACTACAATGTTTTTATCACCCAAATGTAAAAATACTAAGTCTGAATGCCGGGATAAAGCTCTTTCCAACCCTGGCTCTGCAAGCGGTTCTAAAAGCTCAATGCCTCGCTCCTTTAAGCTTTTATAGGCTTTTGCCGAACAAGATCCGATTGCAAGGCCTACTTTGTTACAAGGTAAATTAGCCCTTTTTACTGGCGTCAGTTTTTGGTTCATAGCGAATTATAAGATTGCTTCAAAGGCTTGCCTGACAGAGGCTGCCCCAATGATTTCGATGTTTTTAAAGGAAGCGGTATTCAAAGAACGGAAGTTATGTTGAGGAATTACGCAAAGCTTAAAGCCCAATCTTGCTGCCTCTTTAATTCTGAGCTCACAGTTACCCACGGAACGCAGCTCACCGGCCAGGCCAATTTCACCAAAAGCCAAAGCGTCATCACGAACCGGTAAATCTTTAAGGCTGGAAATCAAGGCAATTGCCGCCGGCAAATCGTTTGCAGGTTCCTCCAATTTCAAGCCACCAACAATATTCAAATAGGCATCCATATTTCCAAAGAAAAAACCTGCTCGCTTTTCTAAGACAGCCAGTAACATAGACATTCTATTATAATCAAATCCTGTTGATGTACGGCGCGGATTACCAAAGCCTGTAGGTGTAACCAGACCCTGCACTTCTGCCAAAATCGGTCTGGAGCCCTCCATAACGCACGAAATACATGTGCCCGGCGTTTTTAAAGGTCGGCCGGCAATCAACATCTGTGAAGGGTTGGGCACTTCAACCAGACCCTCTTTTTTCATTTCAAACACACCGATTTCATTCGTGGCGCCAAAGCGGTTCTTAACAGCCCTGAGTATACGGTAGGAAAGATGCCTCTCCCCTTCCAAATATAAAACAGCATCAACAACATGTTCCAAAACTTTGGGCCCGGCAATATTACCGTCTTTATTGACATGACCAACAAGGATAAGGGGGATACTTAATTCTTTTGCACACCGCATCAGCATATTGGTTGACTCTCTGACCTGAGAAACGCTGCCCGGCGATGATGACAGCTCATTAAGATTCATGGTTTGGATAGAATCGATAATTACCAAATCCACATTTGAAGACCGAATATAAGAAGACACAAGCTCGGTGTCGGTCTCGCACATAAAATTAAGCCTTGAGGTTTTAACATTAAGCCTTTCTGCTCTTATTTTCAGCTGGTGGGCAGACTCTTCACCCGAGACATAAAGTATATCAAGAAAATTACCCAAGTGTTCACAAATTTGAAGCAAAATTGTTGACTTGCCGATTCCGGGATCACCACTTAACAAAACCAAGGAGCCGGTTACGAGCCCACCGCCCAAAACTCTGTCTAACTCGTCACTTCCGGTCTTATGACGAATTTCGCTATCAGAGGTTATTTGTGAGAGTTTTAAAACTTTTAGATTTTTATTCGAGAGAGATTTTGATGCTGTTCTTCCGGTAGCTTTAAGCTCTTCATGCATAGTGTTCCATTCATCACAGCCGGGGCAACATCCAAACCATTTTGCACTCTCGTAGCCACAACTACTGCATACATATACACTTTTAGCCTTTGACTTAGCCATAAAATCTCCTAAAAATTCTGATTTTTTCTGCTGTTAATATAATCTTGCAAAATTATTGTGGCAGCGACTGCGTCTACTAAGTTTTTTCTTTTTTTTCCTCTGACATTTGTTGTGTTTAAAAAACCATGCGCGGCAACCGTTGTCAATCGTTCGTCCCAAAGCGCTACTTCTATACCGGTTTCTTCTTCAAGTTTTTTGGCAAATTCGAGGCTTTTTTGAGCTCTGAAACCTAAACTCGAATCCATGTTTTTAGGTAAACCTAAAACAAGGCCTTGGATTGAGTTTTCATCTATAATTTTCTTAATTTCTTCAACTAAAGCTTCTGTGTTTTTGTGTTTTATTACTTTGAGCGGCGTAGCAAGTATTTCAAGCTCATCACAAACAGCAAGCCCCGTCCTGGCATCACCAAAATCTATTGCCAAGATTTTCATTGCCAGACCTCAACTTTCCCTATAATATCTTTAATGTTAGCATGGCCTTTATCATTTAAATAGGCGCCTAAGCCGTCTATAATCTTTAAAGGCGCATATACATCTAAAAAGTTTGCAGTTCCTACCTGAATGGCACTTGCACCCGCCAAGAACATTTGAACCGCATCTTGCCAAGTGCTGATTCCGCCCATTCCAATGACGGGTAATTTTACCGAGTTTGCAACCTGCCAGACCATTCTGAGAGCTACCGGAAAAACAGCAGGCCCGGAAAGCCCGCCTACATTATTTTTTAGCAAGGGCCTTTTAGTTTCAATGTCGATTTGCATGCCGGTTAAGGTATTGATAAGTGAAATTGCATCAGCGCCGGCAGCTTCAGCGGCTTTGGCTATTTCAGAAATATCCGTAACATTGGGTGAAAGCTTAACAATTAAAGGTTTTTTACAAACTTTGCGAACTGTCTTTGTTATAAGTTCGACACTTTGGCAGTTGGTGCCAAAAGCGACCCCACCCTCTTTAACATTGGGGCAGGAAATATTAAGCTCGACCATATCAACATCTGATGAGCTGACAAGCTCAACAGACTCTGAGTAATCTTCATAAGTGCTTCCGGCGATATTGGCAATGACAACTAAATCTTGTTTTTTAAGCCATGGCAAATCATCTTTGATGAAAGACTTTACGCCTGGGTTTTGCAGACCGACACTGTTTAGCATTCCCGCAGGTGTTTCTGCTATTCGAGGTGGTGGGTTTCCCGGTCGCTTTTCCAAGGTGACTGCCGAACAAGAAATGCCGCCCAGCTTATCTATATCATAAAAATCATTATATTCCTTACCAAAACCAAATGTACCGGAGGCTGTAATTATCGGGTTTTTAAAATTAACACCTGCAATATTAATACTTAAATCAGCCATTACCAAGCCACCTCCCTTGCATTAAAAACAGGCCCGTCTTTACAAACATGCTTGTAGTCAACTTCACCGTTTACCTTAACGGCACAAGCGCAAACCAAACAAGCACCGATGCCGCAACCCATTCTTTCTTCTAATGACACAAAACATGCCAACTTGTTCTCACTACATATTTTGGCCACAGATTTTAGCATAGCTTCCGGACCACAAGCATAAACGATGTCGTAATCTTTTGTTTTGATCAGGTCTTGCATCACATCCGTAACCAAGCCCCTGGTACCGCAGCTGCCATCATCACTTGTCAGATAAGTGTTTTCACAAATTTGTTTGAAATTTTCGAGTAAGATTAAATTTTCCTTACACTTAAATCCCAGGATTGCATCAGCCTTTTTACCAAAAAACTTTGTAGTTTCAAGGAGTGGCGGAACTCCCAAGCCACCGCCGATAAGCAAAGCTCTGTTTCCTTTTTCACAAGGGAAACCATTGCCTAAGGGCCCCAGTATATCGATTTTTTTACCGCTTTTTTGTTTTGAAAGCCAAGCGGTCCCCTCCCCCCTAACATCAAACACTATTTTGACAAGTCCTTTATCGGGCTCTGTTTCACAAATTGAAATCGGCCTTCTTAAGGTCCGATTTTCACAAAGAATATTGACAAATTGACCGGCTTTGGCAATAGAAGCGATTTCCGGGGCATTAAAAACTATCTTAAAAGTAGTCTCATTTAGTTTTTTGTTCTCTTTTATTTCAAACTTTTTTTGAAGCGGGGCCATAATCTACTCCTTAACTTTCATAATATCCATGATATCTAAATCGCCTAAAACTCGCTTAAGACTTAAGCATCTCAAAAGTGCTCTGGCGGTTTCCATAGTTGTTAGTGTAGGTATCTTATTTTCTAAAGCCTTGCGCCTGATTAAGACATCGTCCCCCATTGAAATTCTATTTTCTTCGGATGTGGATACGACATAAACAACCTTTTTTTCGTAGATAAGGTCCAAGATATTAGGCGAGCCTTCATGAATTTTTCTTAAATAATTTGTGGCGACCCAGTTAGAATTTAGTTTGTAGGCAGTGCCTGATGTAGCATATAAATTAAAGCCCAGTTGAGCAAACTTTTCAGCTATTTCAATTACTTCTTCTTTGTCTGAATTACGCACGGTAATAATAACATTTCCCTTGTTTTTTATTTGCATACCCGATGCAATCAAGCCCTTGTAAAGGGCGTCTTCAAAGGTTGGTGCAAATGCCAGAACTTCCCCTGTGGATTTCATGGTACTACCCAATTGACTGTCGACACCACTGATTTTGTCAAAACTAAAGACCGGCACCCTGACATATTTATATTCAGATTCTTTTAGCAGACCGACAGGCAAATCCATTTTTTCAACTGTTTTGCCCAGCATGCAGTTTACGGCTGTTTTTATCAGTGGAAACCCGGTCGCCTTACTGAACATCGGAACATTGTGCATGGCCTTGGTAGAAACACTTAAAACATAAACCTCTTGTTCAAACAAGGCTAACTGTAGGTTAAATATTCCTTTAATCCCCAATTCAAGTGCAATTTTTTTTGCACAATCCAAGGCAGAATCTTTGGCTCGTTGATTTAAGCTGATGCTTGGATAAACAGCGATGGAATCACCTGCATTTATAAGGTACTTCTCAATGTTTTCCGATATACCGGGTACAATAACATCATTTCCGTCACTGATTACCGCTAACTCAAATGCTACAGCTTTATGCAGACCTTTGTCCAATTTTTTAAGCCCCAAGTTTGTAATGCGTCTTTTTAGCTTATCCCTGTTGTTTACAATAGCTTCAACTTCAGATGAGCTACCAAGGACCCTGACACCGGACTCTTCGGCTATGCGGGTTATTTCCAAAGAGCTTTCGCCTGCAAATTGTGCCAAAACATAGCCCGGTTTTTCCTGCTCTAAAATGTTTTTAAAATCTTCGTTTGTAATAGGTTCTATATAAACCTTATCGGAAAAACCCGAGCCTGTGCTGACAGAGGCCGGATTATTATTTAGCAAAACAATCTCAAAGCCCAATTTCTTCAAACAAGCCATACTTTGAGCATTACAGTAGTCCAACTCCCCTGCTTGGCCTGCAGATAAGGGACCGGCACCTACCACAAGCACCTTGTTAATCGTGCTGTTTTTTATTTCTGAATGTTCTTCTTCTTTTGAAAGATTATATGTAGAAAAAAGATAGGGCTTGTTTGACCCGATTAGTTTTTTAACAGGTTTGACACTCTTATAGCTTGGCGGAGCGGGTGTAAAAGTTGACAAGGGATTTAGCATTAATATAGCTTCATCTAAAAACCCTAAGCTCTTTGCCTCAATATAAAGATTTTCGTCAAGCGAAAATTTAAGAGCATTTTCCATTTCTGACAAGCGTGCAAATTTTTCAAGAAACCAAATATCTATCCCGGACAGTTTTAGAATTTGTGTTTTATCAAACTGCCTCTTAACAGCTTCATAAACAACAAAAATCTTATCTTCGCCCGTCTCTTCCAACAAGCTTAATATTTCACTGTCTGCCAAATCAGCAAGATGAGAAAGTGTCGGAGTTAGATTTTTATTATTGACAGAGCGGACTGCCTTCATAAAGGCAGATTCAAAGTTAGAACCCAGAGCTACGATTTCGCCGGTTGCTTGCATAACACTGCTGGTTTTTCTTTTAAAGGAACCTAATTTATCAAATGACCACTTGGGAAAGCGTACAGCACAAGGCCCGGAATTTTGAAGCGGATTGGATTTAACATCAAGATGAATTTCTTTTAGTTTCTTTCCAAGTATCAGTTTTGCGGAAACGCGTGCAATCGGATATCCGGTAACTTTTGATATAAGGGCTGAATTTCTGTTAAAGCCCGGGGTTATACCCAAAACCACAAATTCATCAGTTGAATTAGGTCTTATTGCAAATTTAATACTGCAAGAGCCGATAAGACCTAATTTGTTTGCAATGTTCTCAACACTTTTCGCCATTAGCTTGTTTAAAGCACTTGAAATTGTTTTAGCCGGTGTCACTGCAACGCTGTCGCCGGCATGTACCCCAACCGGGTCAATGTTTTCAAGGTTAGAAACAATATAGACTTGCCCATCTGTGTCCCTAACAAGTTCAAATTCGACTTCTTTCCAGCCTATTATGCTTTTTTCAAGAGCATAGGTATATCGCTCTTGGTTTTTTAAAAGCTCTTCTAAGGTGCTTTTAAGCTCTTTTTCATTTGCACAAAAACTTGCTGGTAGCCTCTCGGATTCCAAGCCTGCTTTAACCACCAAGGGGAAATCAAGTTTTTGTGAAAGATCTGTGGCCTCATCAACATTACTAATATGATAAGACTTGATAAAAGGCTCGCTAATGTCTGCCAAAAATTCCTTCAACCCTTGCGTGGTTGTGGTTTGCCTAATTACCTCAAGGCCAAAGGGCAAAAGTTTCACATCAAATTCTTCTAAAATTTCTGCAACTTTTTCTTGATTAATTAAGTCAAGCGCACTCAATCCGCCAAGGTTTGATAAGATGGCATCCGGCCTTTCTTTTTTTATGACTTTTTCCAGCACTTCTACTGTTAAAGGCTCTAAATAAACACTGTCGGCAAACTCTTTATTGGTGTGCATGGTGGCTGCATTAGGGTTTAAGATTATTACTTTAATACCCTCTTCTTTTAAGGCAAGACAGGTTTGAGCAGCTGCATAATCATATTCGGTAGATCTGCCGACAACTGTGGGGCCGGCACCTATTATGAGTACTTTTCTGTGTTTAAGCTGCATTGGACAATAGTCCTCCTATATAACTTGAGATTTATAATCAAAGTATTTCTTTTTATTTTAATTGTGGTTTTGCAATATAAGCCAATAACTCATCACGCATTCTTAAAGCTTCTTCTCTGGCCGCTAATGCAAAATCTTTTTCATCAAAACCTTTGTTTTTGTAAGCACACATAATAGCGCGCGATGAATTGACAATTGCACCTAAACCATTGCTGTCAAATGCCGCTGCAATGCCTTGAGCCTTACCGCCCTGTGCACCATAACCGGGGACTAAAAAATAAGTATTAGGCAGCTGACGGCGGAGCTCTTCAAGTTGTTCAGGGTATGTGGCACCCACAACGGCGCCCACTGCCGAATAGCCATAGTTTGAGCTTGTATCTTCCCCCCATTGACGGCATAAGTCACCCATATGGCTGTACACAGATTGTCCGTCAATGAGTTTGTCCTGCAATTCACCCGATGATTTGTTGGAAGTTTTGCATAAAACGAAAATACCTTTATCTTCTTCATCACAAATAGTAAGAAGAGGCTTTATTCCATCTGTACCCAAGTAACCGTTAACTGTCAGGGCATCACCGCCGAATGCAGAAATACTTTCCCCAAATATGTCTGAATAACCTAAATGTGCATTAGCGTAAGCTTGCATGGTTGTTCCGATATCATTTCTTTTACCGTCGATTATGACGAACAGATCTTTTGACTTGGCATAATCAATTGTTTCTTTTAAGGCTTTTACCCCAGGCCAACCAAGCATTTCATAATACGCACACTGTGGCTTTACAGCCGGAACAATATCATACAGCGCATCAATTAAAGCTTTATTAAAGCTTAAAACCGCCTCAGCAGCCGCTTCCAACCCTTTGCCGTGCTTTTCCAGGCTTGAGTCCAGTATAAAACGCGGAATCATTTCCAAGGTAGGGTCAAGACCTACTACGGTAGGATTACTCTTTGCCACGATTTTTTCAATCATTGAGCCAAAAGACATAATTACACCTCACATGTTATCATTGTAAACCATTTTACCGGCACAGATTGTGTGTTTAACTTTTCCTATTAATTTCATACCTTTAAAGGGTGTGTTTTTAGATTTACCGGCGAGTTTTTCTGGGCTTACCGTCCATTCTTCATCAGGATCAAATAAGACAAGGTCCGCTGTTTCACCGGGTGCTATTGCGGGCTCGGGCAGTCCTAAAATTGCAGCGGGAAGAGTACTCATAAGCTCAATCAAGCGATACATATCAATGTGACCTGCCTTGACTAAGTAGGTAATCCCGGCAGCCAAAGATGTTTCAAGACCGACAACTCCGTTGGGTGCTTTTTCAAAGTCGCTTTTTTCTTCAACCGTGTGTGGAGCGTGGTCTGTGGCGATAAGATCCAAAGTGCCATCTTGTAAAGCCTCTATTATGGCGGCCCTGTCCTCTACCCTTCTAAGTGGAGGATTCATTCTAAAATCTGCATCTTTTACAAGCAAGTTTTCTTCTGTAAACACAAAATAGTGAGGCGCGGTTTCGGCGGTAACTCTAACCCCATCAGCCTTTGCACTTCTAATTATGTCAATAGCATCTTTCGTACTGACATGGCAAATATGAATGCGTGCCCCCAAGGATTTGGCCAAAGCTATTTCGCGAGCAACACCGACACTTTCACTTGAAATCGGTATGCCCTCGACACTCAATCTTTCTGAAATAGGGCCTTCGTTAACAATCCCCTTTCCAACAAGGCTTTTGTCTTCACAATGCGCAAAAATAATACTATTGTGTTTTTCACACTCTAACATGGCATGGGCTAACATTTTTGCGTTGGAAACAGGTTCCCCATCATCAGAAAAGGCACATGCCCCCGCAGCTATCAAGCTCTCGAAATTCACCGCTTCTTCGCCTTTGAGGCCATGACTCACACTTGCACAAGGCAAAACTTTAACTTTAGCTTTTTTGCTCTTATCGCATATATATTTAATAGTAGTTTCGTTATCGGTGGTGGGCTTGGTGTTTGGCATGGCCACTATGGTGGTAACCCCGCCTGCCACCGCACAATCGGCAACGGTCAGGATATCATCCTTATAAGTAAAGCCCGGGTCTCGCGTGTGCACATGTATATCTACCAGCCCGGGTGCTAAAAATAAACCATCAGCCCTAATTTCAAGGTCAGCATCAAAATTAATATCGTCATCTATTTTTGATATGAGGCCACCGATAATTAAGACATCTGATTTTATAAAACTTTTTTCCTCCCTTGAAAAGACCTCAGCGTTTTTAATTAAAATACTCTTCAAGTTAACACCTCAATCATCATTTCTAACCGCAGGTTTGGTAAATTGGCCGGCAATTTCGTCCACGACACCTGCAATACCGTCGAGTACACCATCAATTAGATCATCAACACCATCCGGAAGCTTTTGAGCCGGAGCACTGCAAGAAGTACAAGTTGAAGGGAGATTTCCGATTCGATACCAGCCCTTTGCGGTTGATTGACAGTTTGCGCTCGCTAACAATCCGGAATTAAGGCAGTAGTTCTTTTCGACGGCCAGATCGCTTCGCGAAAAAGTCTTATCCGGCATCCCCTTGCTGATTCTGTCAAACACCTCGAAAAATATCATGCCGGCAGGGTTTGGGGATTGATTAATTTTTCTTGGTAAATCATAACCATACCAAACGGCTGCAACAAAGTGCGGCGAGCCACCGCAAAACCATCTGTCATGCTCTTTGTCGGTAGTACCTGTCTTGCACATAATTTGAAAACGTCTTGCATTTGCGGCCTTTCCATAAGCTCCAATCGGAACTGTTTGCAACATTGAACACATAACATCGGCGGTATCCGGGGCGATAACTTGTTCACCTGAAGGTTTGTTTTCCAGCAATACTTCGCTGCCATCATTGTTTGTCACCTTATAATAACTATAAGGTTTATAGTATAAGCCACCGTTGCCAAAAGCGGCATAGGCCGCAGCCATATCCAAGGTTGTTACACCTTTTGTTAAGGCCCCTAAGGCCATGGGGGCTGCGAAAGGATCGCCTTTAGGGTCAAGTGTGGAAATGTGAAAATTTTCTTTTAGAAAGTCAAAGGCTTTTGACGGTGTAACATAATCAACACAAAGCCTTGCCGCCACTGTGTTATGCGATTTCTCCAAAGCCCTTTGCACAGTAACCCGAGAGCCGGAGCCGTAGCTGTTGTCAACATTTTTGGGCCACTGCGTCTTACCTTGATAAGGAAAAGCCTTATCAAGAATTAGGCTTGACCAGGTAACTAAATTTCGCTCAATTGCCGGCGCATAGGTAGCTAAAGGTTTGATAGAAGAGCCCGGTTGCCTGGGTGAGTTTGCTGCTCTGTTGAGGACCCTGTTACCGGTTTTTTCACCGGCTTGACCAATAATACCCAGCACCCTTCCTTCATAATCCATAACCGTCATTGCAGATTGCACGGCCGGTCTTTCTTTAGTGTCAGTTTGTTTTGGAAAGGTAACCCTGTTAACATAAACATCTTCCAAAGCTTTTTGAACATCTAAATCAATGGCGGCATAAATTTTCAAACCACCGTAATAAATTTTTCTTGTAGCTTCTTGAACGGTTAAGTCATGTTTTTCAACCAAGTCGTCAATAACATTTTGAATAATAAAGTCGATATAAAAGCTTTGAAATTTTTGCTCTTTATCTACTTTACTCTTGTCATCTTTTTTGGGGATATAATCCGGGCTGTTAGTCAATAAAACTTTGTGATTAAGAGCTTCTTCATATTCCGATTTAGATATCATTTCTTGTTCCAACATATATTTTAAGCAGATTTTTTGCCGTTCCCTGTTGTTTTCAAAATGATAAAGCGGATCTTTAGTATAAGGGGCCTGAGTAATTGCAGCCAAACAGGCACTTTCGGCAATGTTAAGCTCATTTACATCTTTACCGAAATATTTTTCGGAAGCGGTTCTGACACCGTAACAACCGTTACCAAGTGCCACTGTATTCAGGTAAGTTTCTAAAATCAAGTCTTTTGAATAATGGCGCTCTAGATTTAGAGCTGATAATATTTCACTGAATTTTCTTACAACCGTTACATCATTTTCACCGGTCAAGTTTTTTATAAGCTGTTGTGTTATTGTTGAGGCCCCTTGTTCAAAGTTATATTTAGTCATTACACCTACAAAACGAATCCAATCAACGCCTTTGTGATCCTCAAAGCGTTTATCTTCAAGAGCTACAAAAGCTTTTGAAATATAAGGCGACATTTCCTCCAAATTGGCCCATACTCTGTTTTCTTCGCCATGCAGTTTTTCTATAAGAACCTCTTTGCCTTCCTTATCGGTTGCATAGACAAAAGAAGTTCTGCTTTGGCCGCGCATGTATTCTTCTAAAACTATTTTCGCTTCACCATTTGCAAAAGAATAAATGTTGCCAACAACATAAGCCAAGACAGTGACTGAAGTTATGGCAACAACAGCAATGAAAGCAAGTAAAACCGTTATAGCTTTTTTAAACGGCTTAAACTTCCTGTCATTATGGGATGGTTTATTTGGTTTTTGATTAAAAGTAATGTCGTTAAAATTATTTTGACTCAAAAAGCACACTCCCCTTTATGGCTGATATTATAACACATTCCGGCCGATTTGTTTAGCCTGTTCAAGTCTTTTGTTAACAATAGTTTATTTGGTTTTGGATTGCTTTTTGAAAAATTCAAAAGGTAAAACCGGACAGCATTCACATGCCATCCGGTCAGTTATAAACTTATTAATTATCTTCGTTTCTAAAGTCTGCCGTCTCAAATTATTCTTAGTGTAAAATTATCATTGGC
>LSQX01405223.1_pt1 | contig 24310 bp, 27 predicted proteins | sample 654561 | NCBI WGS metagenome assembly LSQX01 (sample SAMN04489861, study PRJNA283612) | anaerobic digester metagenome | isolation source: 4 biogas reactors fed with cattle manure at either 37C or 55C with and... | place: Denmark: Kongens Lyngby | collected 2014
TCAGTTCATTGACAAACAATGATGAATCAACGGGAGAGATCGATACAGTGCCATATTTGAATTTGATTTCCAGCAGGTCTTTAGATGACAGTGCAGCACAAAACCAGTGATATTTGGTGCGTTTTATTTGGAGAATTTTGCTGAAGGGTATAGTTTTTTCATAAGGCCCAAATTTAACCTCCAGTGAGTCATCTGTAATGGTATAGCCGGTTCCGAACCAGATCCAGGCATACAATCCTAGATCCAAGAGGAGAATAACCTGTAAAAACCGGCTGCCATGAAAAAAAGCGCATATGCAAAGAAATAGCATAATACCCCAGGTAATCAATCCACCCCTCAGGTCTTTATTAGGCGGAAAATACATTTCAGTATCCTCCTCTTTTATAAAACATTACGTTTGAAAGTCCGGAGCGGCAGCGGCACTTAAACCATTACCGTTTCAATATCAATGTTTTCCTTTTCAATTGATTGCCTTCTTTTATAAATTATGATAGTATTTCGTTAATTACCCAGATAAATCCTCTCTAAAATGCATTTGAAATGTTTTCAGGCTTTGGCGGAATAAAAAATGAAGGGATTATGCAAAAGAGAAAGAAAAAGCATCAGGCGCCAGGATTATAACCCCTGAAATTCAGCTTCAGGACACCTCAGTTTTAGTTCATTCATAAATAACAGGATATTTTGGGGAGAAACACTTTTTGTGCCTGATTGGTATTTAATTACCAAGTGATCTAAAGAAAGCGCTCCACTGGNNTATAGCCGGTTCTGTAGGAGATCCAAACGACTAATACCAGAAGAATGAGGAGAATCAGTGCACCCCAGGAGAAATCCTTGAAAGCCCACCAGATGCCGAGCAGCATAGGCACCGAGGAGAGAACTGCTATCCAAAGATCCACCTTTGCCGGAAAATACATTCCAGTTTCTCCTCTCCTTAGAAAGATACAGGGCATACAAATACCCGATCAGGGGGACACCGATCAGCGGGACAGGTTGCCTGATCGGGCCCGATCACCGGGACTNNGGGCATCTCTGTTTCAGTTCATTGACAAACAATGATGAGTCAATGGGAGAGATCGATACAGTATCATATCTTTTATAAATTATGACAGCATTTTGTCAATTGTCTAGAAAAATCCTCCCGAAAATAGATGGTGGGGCAGGATAATAGGTGGGGAAAAAGTATAATTGAGGGGGGTGATAAAAATGAAAAAACACTGTTTGGAGAGGGACCAGGCGCTTTTTTTGATTATCGATCTGCAGGAAAAATTGATGAAGGCTATGGACTATGCGGAAAAGGTGTACAAAAACACGCGCATCATGCTTGCTGTCTGCCGGCAGCTAAAGATACCGGTTGTGGTGACCGAGCAGTACCCGAAGGGCTTGGGAAGGACCGTGCAAGAGATAACAGAACATTTGGTTGAACACCTGCTTTTTGAAAAGGTGTCTTTTTCAGCTGCCACTCAAGAAATGCTTGAGGGGTTGAAGGGACTTAAGCGCAGACAACTGCTGGTGGTGGGAAGTGAAACCCATGTTTGCGTTTTCCAGACCGTAAGGGATCTGCTGGCAGCAGGGTATGAGGTGTATGTGCTGCGAGATGGGGTCTGTTCTCGTCGTAAGGATAACTATCTCAACGGGCTTCAGTTGATGAAAGATGAAGGAGCGGTGATCACCGATACGGAAACAGCGGTGTTTGATCTGCTTAAAGTGGCAGGAACCCCTGATTTTAAGGCGGTTCACCCCTTGATCAAGTAGCCGGTGCCAGGCTTGCTTTATTGCTTTAATCAAAGGCTAGCCCCAAATAGCCGGGGCCATCAGGGATTAATTCAGGGTCAATCCCCTGATTTGCCCTGATCATACCGAAAGGGCGGATAGAGCCTTCAAGCTGGCTGCCTAAAAATGGGGGTGTGCGCAGGATATATTTTTCTGCAGGCAGCAGTTGGGCAATATGCCGGACAGCTGTGGGGATAAACTGATCAGCGATCAGGAGCTCTTTGATCAGCACCCTATCTTTACCGCGCATTTCTATCACGGCACAGCCCTGTTCTCCTTCTACCGCTAACCCGTAAATATCCGCGCCGGACAACTGGGACAGTTTGCGTTGGTAGTCAATATCTTCGATGCTGTAGGAGACATGTGTCCTTCCACTAAGCTGTTTCTCCCTTATCAAATTGTATTCTTGAGGGGAAATAGCGGTAATGGTGCAGTTGTTTCCCCCAACAGGGAGTGACTCAACCTTTTTCCGGTCAAATGACACCTGTCTGACAAAAAAGAAATCTTGAAACCCCCGATTGCGGTAATAAGCAAAGAGTTTCTTCCCCGCTGGAACAATAACAGAAAAGAAATTCCCCTGTTTGCCTAGGTGCTGGCTGGTCAATTCCAATAGACGGGTTGCATAACCCCTGTGCCGGTATTCGGGGTGTGTGGCTAGAGCGTAGAGCATTGCAGAATTAAGGCTTGCCCCGGCAGGGGTAGTTACTCTGACCGGCAGCATGGTCAGCATAGCTGCGATCTCTTCTCCCTCAAGGAGCAGGAGAGTTTCATCCTCTCGATAGCGATGAGCATAGTAAAAATCGATGTATCGATTACTGTCTCCGAAGCTGAGCTTCCATATCTCTTTTTGCCGGGCTGTTTCTCCCTCTTTAGCGAATCTGACCTCGATCATCTTCACACCTTCATCCTAGCAGGTGCAGCCGCATATTTCTGTTCTAAAACATATTTCCCCCAGTATTTTTCCTCCATTCGGACCGGGTGATAGGACAATTTGGCCTTTCTTAATCCGGCCCGGCCCATATCTTCCTCACGGTTGACGTAGATGATTTCCGGGTGTTTTTGCTGAATGAATTTCGCAAACTGCTGATTAATCGTTTGGTAGGCACCTTTTATACCGCTGAATGCCTTTTCAATGTGAGTGTCATAAGTATCTGAATTGAGCTTCTCCCCTATAGTAAAGGCAACAACCTTTCCATCAGCTCGCAGCAGCCCGCCCTCTAATTCCAACTGGTCAAAATAATCAAAACAGCGGCGCACTGCACAGAATTCCGAGGCCAACTGGATATCACACATACAATTGTTTATCTTGCACCACTCAAGATTCATCTCCCAGCACTCAGCCAGGTTTTCCGGGGATATCTGTTCAAAACTCCAGTTGTAATTTTTCATAAAATAGTTGACATGATTGCGTTTGCCTCGATATTTCTTGCCGGTTAAAGCTGCCAGATCCTCCAACAGGTAAACATAGTCAAAGCTGTCCCGTGCCTCGCTGTACTCAAACTTTTCCGGAAATAGCTTACTGAGCTCTGCGATATTCTCTTTCGACAGTCCGGCTAACACAAATTGAACCCCAGCTTCTGCAGCATTTTCAGCCAACGCTTCAAGCACCGGCCGAGGATCGCCCTGCCCCGCTGGATAAAAGTAATATTGTGTTCCATCCAAATTCCCTTTAACCACCAAAAAATTATCTACCTGAGCCACACGGTATTGAAAGGTGTTTGCCCATGCAAAGAGGTTAGTGAAATTATAATGGCTGACCCTCAAATCAGCTGCTTTCAAAAGCGGATCTACCCATTTCTTATCCTCGATCTCTACTGGTTTAAATTCTATCATTCAACCTCACCTGGTAATGTAATAGTGATCCCATTAACATTCTATCATATCCCCGCAACCTCAATTTAGTCTATGCTTAGTCTGTGTTCACAGTTTACCACAGCAAAAATAATCAATCCACAGGCGGATTGTTACTGAAAGGAACCGGTTTCTTGATGTTGAATAAATAGGTAATAAGAAAAGGTGATAAGGGTTTTCTGGAGGAAAAGGTATGGCTGACTTTATTGCGATAGATTTTGAAACAGCAAATGAACACCGGGCGAGCGCGTGTGCTGTAGCGTTAGTTTTTTTCGAGAAGGGCCGGATCTCAGAGGAATATCATTGGCTTATCAGGCCTCCTCGCGGAATAGATTATTTTAATCCTTTTAACATAAGACTTCATGGAATAAGCAGCAGAGATGTCGCTGATCAACCTCAGTTTAATGAACTGTGGCCGGAAATATACAGGCTGATCAATAATGAAATGTTAGCTGCTCATAACGCGAGCTTTGATATCAGTGTACTGCGGAGACTGTTAGATGTTTACAATTTACGCTATCCGGAGTTGGAATTTGTCTGCACATGTAATATTGCAAGAAGGACATGGGGTCAGCTGACAAGCTACTCATTAAACGTGGTCGCAGATCATCTGGGTTATAGATTTAAGCATCACGATGCTCTAGATGATGAGATAACTTGCGGCAGGATCTTAATCGAGGCCTGTACATATCACAACTGTGCTTCAATTCATGAACTGGCAGGAAAGCTTGGTATGCGTGTGGGTATTCTCAATAGGGAAAAATATTATCCATGCTCTGTTGTCAGCCCCTATAGAAACACCGGAAAAAGAAGCCGTAACACCCTCAAGATGGGTGAACTAAAAAAAGATAATATCAATCCCTATGGAGTATAGGATGCTGAAGGATCGCCTTCCCTTTCGAGGTCAGTATTGTCTGTGAAGAGGACGCTCTTCCCTCCCTCAAGGAAGATGTTCTGAAAAGGGGGCTGTTATTATGAAGGCTTGCCTCATCCTCAATAACACAATAACCGGATTACCGTAAAGGTAACCAATAGGCCAGCAATGAAAGCAGAAATCACGATGTTTCTTTTAGCCGTTTTGGAAACTTAACATCATCAAAGTCCAACACCCTAAACTGCTACTTCTTTTTTTTCCTTCTTCTCTTTTCTGTGACCGCATCAAATGCCATACAATACATTTCATGTACACCGGTTGCTGAAGCATCGAAGTTATATGCATCATCAACGCTGATCCCGATGCTGTCCGCCTCTTTCGCAGCATCTATATTAGCGCCAAGGAAGATGAACTCCCAGTTGTGTTTCTCCTGCTGGTGTTTGATCAACTCTTTCACCTTTTCATAGGTAAATTCACGGCTGGCATTTTCCAAACCGTCTGTAGTTATGACAAAAATGACTTTGCCCGGCCTTTCCTCCTCACTTGTCTGTGATAACCTGTGTCCCACATCTAAAATTGTTTTTCCTACCGCATCCAAGAGGGCGGTGCAACCCCGCACATAATATTCTTTTTCAGTCAGCTGGACTTCACTTGCCTTAACACCATTCCATAATATTTCGTACCGGTCATCAAAAAGCACCGCTGTGACAATTGTTTCCCCTTCCAATTGGCTTTGTTTCTTTATAAAAGCATTAAAACCGCCGATGGTATCGCTTTCAAGCCCTGCCATAGAACCACTCCTATCAAGGAGAAAAATGATCTCTGTTAAATCCTTGTTCATCAAGAACCACCCTTTCATTTATTTGTTCTGGTATAATAATAGCCGGGATGATCCATATTTTGGTCGCCTGTTAAGCGACATTTCGGGAGGGTAGGGGTTTGCTTGACCAAGAGCTGTTAAGAGAATTACAAGAGTATATAGAAAAACACTCAGAACAGCCGGAGTATGGCTATGCCCTTTATGCACCTACTGGACCTGCTATTGTAACAGAGGCACTGGATACAGAATTAGAAAATTATATCAAAAATAACCGCAAACCAACATTTAATCAGCTATTATTCAGCTTGATCGATAAAAAAGGTGCCAGAGATTCAGATGTTTATAAAAAAGCGGGAATAGACCGCAGGCACTTTTCTAAAATAAGAAACCCTGATTACCGCCCTGGAAAGAATACAGTGATAGCATTGGCTCTAGCCCTTGAACTGAATAAAAAAGAAACCGGCGAGCTTTTAGCTGCCGCCGGTTACTCTTTATCTGAAAGCAGTACATCTGATCTGGTGATCCTGTTCTTCCTGGAGAAAAAAATCTATGATATAGATACTGTCAATCAGGCTTTGCACTATTTTAGCCTGAAGCCCTTAGTGTGACACAAAACGGTGCCGGGCTTGCGTTTTTGCTTTATTTGAGCCTCTGCCCCTGGCATCGGTGAGCGACATCCCCTATTCAGCTTAATCCTCTCTTCACTAATTACATTTGACAGACAATGTCTTTTCTCACATCTGACATCTGGCATCTGACTTACGTTTAAGCCAGGCTGCTTTTTTGCTTTTTCAGCTGGCCAACATCCCTGTTGAGGCATCCCTTTTTTTGTATGGGCCAGGGTAATTATTGGCTCAGGCTGTGCTTAAGAAGAACTTTCGATGATATGCTTTGCTGCGATATAAGAAAACACCATAGCTGCTCCCAGGGTTGCGCCTGGCCCCGGATAGGTGCGCCCCATAACTGTTGCCGAACAGTTGCCAGCTGCATACAGCCCCGGGATGGGTTTGCCGTTTTTCAGCACCCGGGCGTATTCATCGGTGAGCATGCCGCCGCTTGTTCCCAGATCTCCCGGAAATACTTTGACAGCATAAAAGGGGCCCTTCTCCAGTTTGCCTAAGTTGGGGTTCTTATATGTGGGATCCCCGTAATAGTTGTCATATGCAGTATTACCCCGCCCGAAATCTTCATCAACGCCTTTTTCTACAAACCCATTGAAGCGGTCTATTGTTGCCTTAAGTTTTTCAGGATGGATACCGCATTTCTGGGCAAGCTCTTCTATTGTATCTGCTTTAATGAAATACCCTTTCTCTATGTACTCTTTCGGGGTTAAGCGCGGCATTGCCATCCCGAATATATAGCGGTTGCGATGGCGGCTTTCCAGTATAAGCCAGGAGGGAACAGCTTTTTCTCTTCGTTCCAGCATTGCATGCCCCACATCAACATAGGAGGCGGATTCATTTACATACCGCTCCCCGTCCTGGTCAACCATGATGCAGTGGGGCATTGATCTTTCCCAAACCAAGAAGTTCCTATTCCCTTCATGGTCTATTGCTACGACTCCCCACCAGGCTTCATCCAACAGGGCCATGTCTGCGCCGATTTCCATGCACTGCAGGATAACATCACCTGTATTGTCAGAGCTGCCTACTGTCCAATCGGATCCCACACCCTGATATTTCCTGCGCAGTTCTGCGTTATGTTCAAAGCCCCCTGCTGCGAGGATAACAGCCCTGCTGCGCAGCGCCAAACTCTTCCCTTCTTTCTCAACTTCAACTCCAACTACTCTATCGCCCTCCATTATTAATCGCCTGCAGGGGGAATTTAACCATAAGGGGACATTATATTTCTGAGCGATGTACATTAAATTTGCGACCAGATTGTTTCCTAACCCTAGGAGATCCTTGCCCTGCAGCTTACACTTCGCTCCCCGGGCAAATAGACCCATCACTTTAAAGAAATATTCAGGGCGAGTGAATGCTTTCGGCAGGTAAGCTGTCTCACCGGTGGTAAAAGGAATTGGAGGCGCCCCGCCTGCCATTGTTCGTATGCTTTTTCCCAACTCCCCTAATTTTCGCCGGTCAAAAAACTCACAGTCCAGGACACGGCCGATTTTTCCCCCGGGCTTGTCAGGGTAATAATCGGGATAGAGCTTTCCGGGAACAAATTTGATCCCTTCATTTTGTAGAAAGCTGACCATTTCCGGGCCCTTCTTTAAAAAAGCGATTTTCCGCTCTTTTGAGCTTGCCGGCCCTACATCTCCGACTACTGTTTCCATATAGGTGAGAGCCTCTTCAAAACTGTCCTCTAAACCTTGAGCTTTGGCTACGGGGTTATTGGGTATCCATACCCCGCCGCCTGACAGAGAAGATGAACCACCCCAACTGTCTGCCTTTTCCAGGATTACAGTCTTTAATCCCTCTTTGGCTGCTGTTATTGCCGCTGTAATTGCTCCTGCACCACTGCCTACAACCACCACATCAAATTGGTCATGCCACTGCTGTTCACTCATTTACATCTCTCCTTTTTGTCAATATTTAGAGACTTATGTTGAACAGTGTTGTTAGACCATTGCTTTGTCGTATCATGCTGTTTAACCTGGTGCAGTCCTAAACTTATTTTACCAAGAGGGTAATCTTTTTAAAACAGACAAGCTGGTTCAGAAAATAGTATTCTCCTCTAGATAACCTTTTACAGATTAGCGTGGACAGGAACGAAAAAGTAAACTTGCTTTATCTGTGTCAGGCCGCTTTATTGCTTTGATGCTCCTATTGCCCAGCTTTGAAATAGGTGGCCGAAACTTCCAATATGAAAGCAGAAATGCCAATTGGCAGGAAAAGGGTCAGAATCTGTAAAATAAATATAACTAAGCAGAAATCAGGGGAATAATAAACGGGTTGTGGGTGATTAGTATCTATGCCTGCACGGGTCATGCACCAAAACAAAGAGATAAAAGAACTCTTCAGGCAGCGGATCCAGGAAAAGATAGCCCGTGAAAAGGAAGCGATGCAAAAAAGGATCGATGAAGAGCTACCATCCTGGATTTCCTGGGCGATTATGCCCTTAGCTGGTTATGCCTTTGATAGTAAGCGCCGCCGTGATAGCGATAAGGGGGAGGGGGGAGAAGGTCAAGCCAGCGTAAACTTTTGGCTTTTTCTCTCCAGGGACTGGATTCTGGTGAATGATGTTGTTTTAGAACCAGAACCTTGTAAAGCAGATGTGAAGACGGGACGCACCAAAAATGGCCGTCCCTATGTGAATGTTACCGGAAGTAGGGAAGACGCAGAGAATATACGCAAAGTATATGAGGAAAAGGGGTACAATACAGGAACTGTACAGAAGGATCGTTATACAAAAGGGACTTGGTTTTTTTATCTTGAATAATTAGTGCTAAGCTTATGTTATTCCTTGTATTTTTTTTGCTACATTTCTAGAATTATCAGCTTAGAAATTATTCAAAAAGTTGGAAAAAGCAAGCTCACGAAAATCAGGGCTATTCTAAAATTTGCTGAATTTCTCTTTGAGGAGAGGGAAAAATGTTTTCTTATATGATAGCCGAGGATAAAAAAGCTTTTAGCACGGCATTCGAATATATCATCAGGGACTTTGCAGCAGAAGATCCAGTTAAGATGTCGGAAAACAGCGGAGCGGTCTTTGATCCGAAACAATCTGTTATACGGGTAAAAAGCCTTGGGCAAGTGCTGGAGGTAAAATATCCTGAGGGTGATATATTTTTCCAAGGCTCAAAATATATGCCTGCCTGGAACTGGAGATGGCTTATTCTCCACTATCTTGCCCGAGCAGATAATGCTCCCTTGGAAAATAAACTGATCTCATACCGGGAGTTGGAAAACGGAAATGTGAATTATACGGCTTTTTTGAGTAAAAGCATCGAGCCCCTGTTGGAAAATTTCTCACAGGAACCGGTAGAGCAAATAAAAGCGGTATGTCTTAAACTAGGTGCTTCCTTTGAAAAAGGTGCTGATGTCTGTGCAAAAATACCCCTTTTCCCCAGGTTCCCTCTAACGATCAAGCTCTGGTTGGGTGATGATGAAATCAGAGGGACTGCCAATATCCTATTTGATAGGAGTGCCAACCATTATCTGGACACAGAAGCCATTAACGAAGCTGGAATTATGGTCTCTAATTTTTTGATTGAGCAATATAAGTTGATGTATAAGCAGAAAAATTAGTAGCGGTGCCAGGCTTGCGTTTTTGCTTTAATAATTATTTCTTCAGATAACAGCGCACTGTTTCCTGTAAACTCCTGATTAACTGTTCCCTTAACCAGGAGGGTTCAAGCACCTCCACCGCATCACCCCAACTCATCAGCCAGGGGATCATCTCCTCTGCCCCGGTCAAGCGGTAGGTGACCTCGAGCCTTCCATCAGGGAGCTCGTGCACCTGCTGGCTTTCATGAAAAAGGTTATGTCTGAAGCGCTCAGCCGGCCCGGCACAGACAATGAGGCGCACTGTTTCCAGCTCTCCGGACTCATCTTCGGTCCAGGTGCCCCAAATGTCTTGGTAAGCCTCCTTTAGTGAAAAGCCGGGAGGCATGCGGTAAACGCTGTTTTCAATCACTGTAAGCTCCCTGATGTTCAACAGCAAAAACACACGTCTTTGCTTTCGCTGTGTACACAAGCCGGTGAGATACCAGTTGTTAAGGCGGCACAACAGCCCATGGGGCTCCACCACTCGATCGGTGATGGCTCCGTCATAGGTGCGCAGATAGCTGATACGCACTCTTTTTCTCTCCTTGATCGCCCGCAGGATCTCTCTGATCATGGCTTCGCTTTTGGCAGGATCAGCGGGAAAAGCGCCTGACACATGGACAACATGTTCCAGTTCACTTAAAATGCCTGCAAAGGTACACAAACCGGAAAGTGAATGGCGAAAGATGCTCTCCATAGCAGCTTCGATGCTGCTTTTCATCGCTCCTCGCAGTTGGGGATACATGCCCAGCAGCATCATGGTGACATCTTTGTTGCTGGCCAGCAGTTCACTCTTTTTGCCGGCAAAAATATAGTATGTTTTTCGGCCCTGCCTTTTGCTGCAGATAGCTTTCTCACCGAAAACAGCCTCATCTGAATCGTCTTCAGCCAGGTCTTCTTCTCCCGGCTCTGGTTTTTCTCCGTAGCATAAGGGATCAAACAAAAGATTCAATCGCCTGATATAACGGTAGATGGTCCTCGCAGAAGGCTGCCGGTCGTTAATTTCCGCATAAGCCTCCTTCAGATCCTCCAGGGTGGCACCCCCTGAAGGGGTTTTCTCAATAACTGTTATCAGTATTTTCACCATCGTTTCCGGTTGAGTGCCTGTGCGGGGATAACGGGCCAATGCAGATAACCCCCTTCTCTATTGCTAACAGCTGAATACCCTTTTATTGTATTGCATACGACGCAATTGTAAGAATATCCTTCCATAAATGCGTATTAATAACATATGGCTTTGCGCTTATAAGAAAACCACCCTAACTTGTCACAAAGCAGGGTGGTAAAGGGAAAAGTTTAGTCAAGCTTAAAAATTGCCTGTCCGAAGCCTAATAAGTCCGGTTCGAAAATTAATTCTAACCCTGTTGCATCAGCAGGAACCTCGAATGCAATTTCTCCTCTCATTTTTCTCCCAGGCCCTAATTCACCGTCAAGACTCGGCTTAGAACTGTCAGCAATTGTTACGCTGTAGTTATATCCTTCACTGTCAGCCATCTTAAACATCATCAATGAACTGATAACTTCTGCTTCATCGCTCAAATTTTCTATTGTACAGTCAACTATTTTATATACGTGTCCGGCTGCAGGCTTCAAAAATTCACTGCCATGCGAATCATTAACAGAATTTACTGTGATTACGAGTTTGCCCATTTCAACTCTTTCGCCAATTTTGAATGTCTGTGGCTGTTTTGTCTCTGTCGGTTCTGTGGTTGCTTTTTTCGGTTCTGTTGTTTCACCGCAGCCCCATAGAACAATTGCAAACAAAAAGCAAAGAACTAACAGCAATGCTATTTTGTGGTGTTGCATCTATTGTCACCTCCTTTCTCTCTGCTTATCCCAATCTGACTCTTCTCTATAAAACCCCAGTGCCGGGGATATCCGGCCATGAGCCGAAATATCCCCGCCAGGATAGGTTATCCTAGTTTACCTGGGCACTAGGGAGAGGAGGCTGGAGGATCCTTGGTAACCGGATCTTTTGGTTGGCGGGCGCCGAAGTAGTTCATTACAGCAAGTATGAGACATATGACAGCCCAAATTTTCATATCCGGGAAATCGTTCATTGCTTCAATTCCAGCAAAACATGCAGCTAGAACACAGATAACTACAGATACCTTAGGGAGCTGAAATGAAAATGCGCCGCTGATCAATAACAAAAAGCCGACTAACATGCCTATTGCGCCAGTTGTGGAATCAGGAGAAACAAGGCTTCCTAAGCCCGCTACCGCGCAGCTCTGAAACAAGATTGCAAAGCCGAGCACTAAAGAGATAATGCCTGATGCGATTCTCAAAAAATCACCTCCTTTTGGCAGTAAATAAATCACTGTGAATTCTGGCTGATGTGAGTGGGAAGTTGAGTTGGATATTGTTTATTAAAAGTAGGTTTTCGATTTGAGGCAGCATAAAAGGGTGAAAGCTAGCACACATTCTTTTAAAAATGATAGCAAACTGCTGTGACAGCATAGTGTCACATACAGCACCCATTTCAGTTTTTGTGTCAAACACTTTTCATGTAAGTACTACGGAGCGATTTGGTCTTTACTAACTGGTGGGTGGTAAATCTGATGTCCATACTGGACGCACCAACAATTAGATGTTTTCTGACGAATTTGGCGGAAATAGGGAAGGTGTAAGATAATTCAGGAGTGGGCTGGGGGGAGAAGGACAGGTTCCGATAGGTATTTTTTTTGTATTGGTGAATATCTTTAGTTGATGTTATTATATTTCTTGGTGATATCATATTTTTGAGGTGCTGTGTCATGCAAAAGGAATCCAGGAATGTTTCGCGAATATATGTTATACTTGGCTGCCTTTTTGTAACCTGTTTGCTTATCTCCAACGTGGTGGCAGGTAAGCTGATCACTGTATTTGGCACAACCCTGCCTGCTGCTGTGATCCTGTTCCCGATTACCTACATTTTCGGAGATGTTCTGACTGAAGTCTACGGTTTTAAACGTTCGAGATTGATTATCTGGACAGGGTTTGCCTGCAATCTGCTTATGGCGCTGATCTTTATTCTGGTCGTGGCTTTGCCCCATCCGGAGTTCTGGGGGCATCAGGATGCATATGCTGTTGTCCTGGGAATGACCCCAAGGGTGGTTGTGGCTTCACTGGTGGGTTATTTTTTGGGTGAATTCACTAATTCCGCTGTTTTATCTAAGATGAAGCTGCTCACTCAGGGGAAATGGCTTTTCACCCGCACTATAGGATCGACCATTGTTGGTGAGGGGATCGATACAGTTGTTTTCATTACGATTGCTTTTGCGGGCACTGTCAGCTCTTCTGTTTTGCTTTCTATGATCGCTGCCCAGTACATCTTTAAGGTTGTTTATGAAATTTTGGTCACCCCTCTTACATATTTACTTGTGGGTTGGGTGAAGAAGAAAGAGGCCATAGATGTATACGACTGGGGAGTGAAATATAACCCATTCAGCCTGGAAATTGATTAGGGAAGCAGGGGGACTTCTTTTTGCTTCCTTTTTTTATCCTCTTTTGTAATACCTCTGCATTTATAACTGCATTACCCGCACTATCTAATGCAATAAGGGGTTATCAAATCATTAGCATTGTCTGCAGCTTAATTGCAGACATATGGCCATTGCGGTTCAATGAATACGGAAGCTCAGCTTTGCGGTGTTTGATTTTGGATATATGGCTGCCCCCAAAGGTACAAAGAATAAGAGGCAACAGGAACTGTTCCCAATACATTATCAGAGCAGGGGATCGAGCGTCTTTTGCACAACAATAATGCATTGCCACTTTTATTAGTGCATATAATGCAAAATAATGCAATATAATGCAAAATAAAATCTCTTATTGCCACCACCCTTGCCATTTGCCATATCCAAAAAAGTTTTCAGCCGATGTGCTGAACTCTCAATCTGCCCCACTGTCAATTGTCATATTATTCACCATTTATCATCTGCGAATTCGGATTCGGCGTATAACCTGCAGTAATCTGATTTAAAATGTGTTTCTCCTAGGCCGATTATTTTGCCGTTTTTATTAAACAGTTTTTGTTCAACTGTCATAATGCATTGATCGTCATCTATTTTTAGGTAATTTTTTGTTACTTCATCAGGCATCTGAGCATAAATCATCAGATGCTTTTTAATATTAAAAAGAGATGTGTTCTTAACTATTCTTGCAACCATTTCCGGGAATGTTGCATACCGTATTTCTTTTTCAACGATTGGGATCCCTTTTAAATAAAGCATATATTTTTTATCATAAGCAACAGGTTCATCATCGATAAAAAAAAGCCTGCGAATCATTACGATTTTTTTGTTTTTGCTGATTTTAAAACTTTCGATCAATTTAGAATCGGGCAGGATAATATTTACTTCCAGCAGTTTGGTATTATCCACACTATTAAACAAATTATCCATTTCACTGTAATAAAGTTTATAGGTATTCTGATCAGGTTCTTTAACAAAGTAGCCCTTACCATGAACAACATATATATAACCCTCATTAGCCAGCAGTGACAGCCCTCTTCTGACAGTTGCACGGCTTGTATGATAGGCTTTGCATAGCTCATTTTCAGAATAAATAGGATCACCGGGCTTGAATTCGTTGTTATTTATTTTTTCTTTGATATCATCTGCAATCTGTTGGTAGAGCGGCTTTTTCATTTTGAATCTACTTCCTCACATCCATGCCTAGCATTTTTTTGCAAAGCTCAACACCATCAGAGGCATCAGTAGCAAAACAATCCGCGCCGATTTCGGCGCAGTTTTCTTCTGTTAAATGGCTGCCTCCGATGATAATTTTAGTGTTTTTTCTTATTCCCGCTTTTGTTAACGCTTCAACTGTTTCTTTCATAGGTACAACAGTAAATGTTAGTACTCCACTCATTCCTATAATATCTGGTTTGATCTCTATGGCATATTTTACAAAATCCTCTTTTTTTACATCTACGCCAAGATCTATTGTTTCAAAACCGTTTGCTTTCATCATCCCTATAAAAATATTCTTACCGATGTCATGTAGATCTCCAGCAACTGTGCCTATGAGCAGTTTGCCTGCTTTGACATTTTTAGGGCTGCTGAATTGCTGTTTAATTTCTTTCAGTTCCAAAATATCTTTAAAAATGACACCAGCCATTATTAAATCTGCAATAAAATACTGCTGGTTTTCATAGCGCTTTCCTACTCTTATTACACCTTCTTTAATTAAATCCAGGAGTGCTAATGGATCTAACCCGTTTTTTAATGCTGTTTTTGACAATTCCATGGCCTTTTTTTCATCCAATTGTTCAACAGAATTAATAATTAACTCACTTAAGGCCGTTGATTTTTTCATAGCTGTCCTCCCCAAAACAGTGTACTCATAGGAAAAACGAGACAGACTTTATGGCCTCTGTTCAACCAAATTGTCTTCTATTATTATAGCATTTGCGATCTATCTAAATATAAAAAATTGGTTGACATCGGTTTATCAGCCATTATATACTATATGTAACAACATGTCTATACATGATGTTACGAGAACAAAAAATTATAAAAGGGGAGATTAAAAAAACAAGAGCAAGCAACGAGAAATTAAAAAAATGCTGGTGAACAAAATTAATTAATTAATGGGGAGGAATACTCTGTGGTAGATTTAAAAGAACTAACCCAGGCAGTTGGAGAACTTGATGAAGAAAAGGTAACCGGAATTCTTAAGGAGTTCTTAAAAACAGACCCAAATGAAGAAGATGTCCAAAAGGTCGTTAATGCATGTCAGCAGGGGATGGGTATAGTAGGGGAACTGTTTGAAAAGAACGAATACTTTGTTGGCGATTTAATATACGCAGGGGAATTGCTAAATGGCGCTATCGATCTTTTAAAGCCGGTTTTGGGCAGCGCTAATTCAGAAAAGGTAGGAAAAATAGTTCTGGGTACTGTTAGCGGAGATCTCCATGACATCGGTAAAAACATCTTTAAGAGCATGGCTGAAGCTGCCGGATTTGAGGTTTATGATCTGGGTGTAGACCAACCTGCTAGCGCTTTCATAGAAAAGGTAAAAGAAGTTAAAGCGGAAATCGTAGGAATGAGCGGTGTTTTGACACTGTCAATAGAATCTATGAAAAATGTAGTGGATGAATTAAAAGAAAATGGGATGCGCGACAGTGTAAAGGTCATAATCGGTGGAAACCCAGTTAACAAAGATGTTTGTGAATTCGTAGGAGCAGATGATTTTACTATTAATGCTGCTTCTGGAGTTAAGATATGTCAGCAATGGGTAAAATAGGACAGAGTATTAGCATTTATTCCAGGGTGTCTGCTAAATGAAAAATATGTATAGGGGGAAAGAGACAGTATGAATACAGAGGAACTGCGCAAAGAAAGAATCCAGCTGTTTAAAGATGCTATTCGTATGGAAAAAAAGCCAAAGAGGATCCCATACTTTGGCAACCTTTGGTCCTGGAAGATCATAGATGCTGGATATAAACTCAGCGAAGCACTGTTTGACTATGAAATAATGCAAAAAGTTTTAAGGCATGTGTTTGAAAACTATAAAATTGATGTTCTCTATGAGACTGGGTGGAGAAACCCGGTACAAGTAACCAGTATATTGGGCAATGAAGAGTATATCATCAATGATGATGCAAATTCCATCAATATCAAAGACCAGTGCTTCATGGAAGCTGAAGAATATGATGAATTGATCAAAAACCCCAAGAAGTTTTTATGGGAAAAAGTTGTACCACGAAAAAACAAACTTTTGAGAGAAGAAAATAATAGTGGGCATTTCAGAAAATTTTTACAGAAGTATGGCGAATTCGGAGAGTTTATGGGTAAATCATCAAAAATCATGCAGGAAGAATACGGCCTCCCTGAGTTCGCTGACCCGATGGCTGCTTTTGATCATTGGGGAAACGGATATGAACTGTTGTTCAACATTCTTAGAGGGATTAAAGGCCTATCTATAGATATACGCAGGGATCCTGAAAAAGTATCTGCAGCAATTGAAGCACTGGATGAAACTTTTGTAAAACCCCGGTTTGAACGCGGTAAAAAACTGCCTAAAGGCAGTAATAAGGAATACTGTGTAGATATGAACCCGGTTATGCTGGGACATACAATCCTAAGTCCAAAACAGTTTGAAAAGTTTTACTGGCCGCACTTGAAACGAATCAGTGATTTTGCAGAATCCCACGATAAACTTGTCTATATATTTGCCGAAGGCGAATCCTCACGATTCTATGAATTTTTCCAAGAGTTCCCTAAAGGTCATTTTGCGATACACACTGAACAGGATGATATCTTTGAACTGAAAAAGAGAGTTCCAAATATAGCAGTTGCAGGAGGAATGAAATCCACTCTGCTGGGTAAAGGGACACCTCAGGAATGTGTTGATTATGCCAAAAAACTGATCGATGAATTAGGTTCAGATGGTGGTTATATCTTCAGTGAGAACAAAATGATTTCCTATGAACAGGATTGTAAGGCCGAAAACCTGAAAGCTGTCAGCGAATTTGTCAGTCAGTATTACCTATAATCAGGAGGTATCTGTTATGGAATACAATGTTGCGAAATACCCCGAAGGCTATGAAAAGGTAAAAAATGAAGAGTTAAACTTTCTCCCCGATGATGAAGATATAAGAGAGTCTTTTATGACTGAGTTACTGCAGTGGCTGATTCAGTGGTAAATAATGCAGCTCAACAATAAAGCAAGAGGCATAAAGAGCAGTCTTTGACAAACTTTTTTACCGATAGATTTGAGGGAAGGAACTGTTTGGCCAACTTACTATGGCAAGATATAAAGCTCGTTCCCTGTTCATACAGAATAAGCGATTTTAGTCTTATCGAAATCAAACAGTTCCTTTTCCTGATTTTTTAAGGTAAAGGGGGTATAAACATGATAATTATTGGAGAAAAGATCAACGGCACTATACCTAGCGTTAAAAAGGCTATTGAAGCTAGAGACGAAGCTTTTATCCGCAGTCTTGCCATAAAGCAGGCAGAAGCAGGAGCTGACTATATCGATGTGTGCGCCGGTACTGCTCCTGCTTTGGAAGTCGAAACTCTAAAATGGTTGATGGATATCGTTCAGGATGCAGTTGATAAACCCCTGTGTATCGACAGTCCTAATCCCGAAACAATTGAGCAGGTTTTTCAATATGCACAAAAGCCGGGTATCATAAATTCAGTGTCTGAAGAAGGAAATAAATGCGAAATAATCTTTCCTTTAATAGAGGGAACAGATTGGCAGGTTATCGCTTTAACCTGTGATGATAACGGAATTCCCAAAGATGTTGAAACAAGGGTAGATATAGCAAAAAGAATGATAGAAAAAGCACAGAAATATGGGATTAAAAACGAGCGCATCCATATCGATCCTTTGGTAATAGCCCTTTCCACAGATAATGATTCAGTGCGGAAATTTGTGGGTACAATAGAAAGCTTAAAGAAGCTATACCCTGATGTCAAAGTCACTTCTGGTTTGAGCAATATCTCTTTTGGCATGCCCTTAAGAAAAGTAATAAATCAAAACTTTTTGACAATAGCTGTTTTTGCAGGAATGGATTCAGCTATTATGGATCCTTGTAATCGAGAAATGATAACAACCCTGTATGCTGCAGAAGCATTAGCAGGCCGTGATAGATTTTGTAGAAGATTCTCTAATGCCTATAGAAAAAAAATAATTGGCTAACACCTTGATGGTGCCAGGCTTGCTTTATTGCTTTTTCATAGGCAGCTCTTAGCGGAAGGTCTAGACTTCTAGGTGTCATGAAAAGGGTCTGGCAGGCACCAGTCGTTGTTGATGGTGCCTGCCCATTTAGCTTAATGGGGAGAGGGATTATGGAAAATAAAAGCAGTTTACTGGGTTTTATTTTTTTTCTGTTAATAGGTATTTTTATTGGAGTTTTTAAACCATTTCAGCCGGAATTGGGTGCCCAGGGACATTATGTTTTGATGTTGTTATTGATCACCATCGGGTTATGGATTTTTAAGCCTGGTGGATTACCATTTTCGGTTAGTGGTGCATTTTTTATGGCGTCACTGCTGGCCATTGGTATGCCTGCAGATAGAGTTTTCTCTGGATTTGCCGGAACAGCTGTCTGGTCGCTGATACCAGCATTATTTTTTGGTTTTGTACTTGCTAAAAATAACCGCTGTAATTCCTCAGATTGACAAGGTATATGGGATTTCCCCCTTTGTTTGGATACCTCTTTTGAGTATAGCACTTAACGCATTCTTTATGAGCTATCAAAATCTGTTTGCCCTGGTCGGTGAGGCTAATATGAAGGGCAGGGGGTGGACATCGAAACATCTAAGCCAATATGGGACTGTGTATTTTATCGTTAGTATGATTACAATGCTTATTGCGATCCCATATTGGATATCAATCGGAATGTTTTAGTAAAAAAACTTTCAACCAGGATAGGATAACCGCCGGTTGATAAAGGACCGGCGGTTATTTGTTGTTCAAGCGAGTCATTGTGGCGCAGAGCCGTTGCATTCATAACTGCAATGACCGCAATGTCAAATGCAACGCGGCTTCAAGTCTTTAGCACAGCCTACAGCTTAATTGCAGACATAAGTCATTGCGGTTCAATGTGTACGAAAGCCGACCTTGTTTGATTTTCTCGATATATAGCTGCACACAAAGGTTTAATAAATATGGCAGGTATTCTCCTTATTTGTATTGTCGAAGCAGGGGATCGAACGCCCCTTGCACGACAACAATGCATAGCCACTTCTATTAGTGCACTAAATTGCATGATAATGCAAAAAATTGCAATATTCTTATTAGTCCTTCATTAAACGTCTATAGTAAGAGGAAGATAGATAAAGGGCTGCCAGGGGATTATGGCCGGTTACCCTGTCCTTTACGGCGAGCACAGTTATAGGCCTTTGGCAATACTTGATGAAGAGGGTATCATGGCCTATGCATAAACCCAGCATAATCGCCAGATCTACATTCTCAGCGTTTAAAATCATGGCCTGTAAGATGGGGTTGCACATCGACTCCCATTTTTCCGGGCCGGCGATCTTTTCTTCGGGCCGGATTCCGATTTCTTCTTTAGGAACCGCTCCAACTTTGCAACGCACAGATACCACTTCGAAGCCGTTCTTTTCCAGGATGCGCGTCAATAGCCTTGCCTCATGTTCCAGACCTGAGCAAAAAGCAATGCCGAGTTTATGATAATTGCATTTTTGTGCAAACATAATTAATTCCTCAATCCTGGGGTGCCTCGTTCTGATGCCCTGCGGTGTATGTTCATAGCACTCAAATTCTTGGATCGATGCCAATCTGGCACATTCTAAATTTTCCTCTTTTTTATATTCCTCTAAGGCTTCATCGAGAAGCCCAGGCCATAACTTCATAGGACAGTATTCTGGGGCTTCGCCGAGCGGGTCATTCTCAGCCTGAAGATCCGTTTTGCAAATAAGCTTAGAACACTTGGAACACATAGAATGATTCGTTTTAGTCATTTACTCAAAACCTCCTTAAAATTTTTTTCCTTCCCCTTGCTGCTCTTCTGTTTTTTATCACCTCAACTATTATAAACATAAAACGGAAGCACGGGGACGTTCTTTCTGCTTCCCTTAGTTTTTATTATCCTCTTTTCTCTTTTGTAAGTTGTAATACCCCAGTGACGAGATATTGACCTACTATCTATTTTTCCTCCCATATTCTCGGTAGGTTTTCCGAAATAACGGTAACCATAGGCGTAATTTTGTGTAATCCTGTATAAATATGTAGCTAGGATTAGCATTTAGGCAACTTTCTTTCCCGGAAATATTGGCACGGTTTTTGCGAGTATATATTGGTGAAAGAAAATAACCGGCACAAGCCGGGGAAGGAGGTTGACTAAGATGGCAGTGGCACTGAAGGATATGGAGAGAAGGGCTTGGGAGAAAGGCCTGACCTTGGTGGAGGCCAAACCAAAAGAAGGGAAAGTAGAGTACGAATTCCCCTACGATGATATGTACCAGCTCTACAACTACATCATGGAAGAAATGAAAAAAAGCTAAGTGAGGTTGAAAAGATGAATAAAATCTTTCAACCAGGATAACCGCCGGTTGACGAAAGGGCCGGCGGTTATCTCTTGTTTCGGTGCCAGGCTTGCTTTTTTGCTTTATTATATCCTCATTCAGAGCAATACCCTGCAATGTTCCGGAGAAAGAAGCATCTTGAAGTACAATGCACTAGTCGATCCGGGAGAAAAACACGGTATTAAAATAGTATACAATCCTCAAATATATGGTTTATATTTAGAAATAAAGGGAGGGATCGGCAGTGGCGTATATTTATTTGGCATTTGCGATTATGCTTGAAACTTTTGGTTCTTCCATGCTCAAATTATCTGACGGATTCAAAAAATTACTCCCCGTGATAGCCGTTATAACCGGATATGGAGTTTCATTTTATCTACTCTCTTTAGCATTGCTAGAGCTCCCTTTGGGTTTCAGCTATGCCGTTTGGAGTGGGGTTGGAACGATACTCACTGCCTTGGCAGGGGTGTATTTGTTTAAAGAAAAATTAAACAGAATAGGTGTTCTTGGCATTAGTTTAATAATAGTAGGAGTCGTTCTGCTAAATGTGGTATAAAAGGATGAAATAGAATGAATAAGGGTTTTTTGTTTTTACTGCTAGCCATTTTGAGCGAAGTGTTTGGAACCACCATGCTTAAGATATCGGAGGGTTTTTCTATACTTCTTCCTTCTATGGGTGTCATAGCCGGCTATTTAGCATCCTTCTATTTTCTGGGAATGTCACTTAAAAGTATACCCCTTTCCAGTGCCTATGCAATATGGTCCGGTTTAGGCACGGCCTTTACAGCAGCTATAGGGGTTGTCCTCTTTCATGAAGAAATATCTTTATTAAAGGCACTGGCGGTGTTTTTTATCATTGTCGGTGTGGTTATCTTAAATAAATCTAGGGATTATGGGCAACAGTAAACGGACATGCCAGTGACCTTATGCAAATGATTGTGACCCCACCCACATTTAGCGTAAAAGGAAAGGGTATCTATGCTCTATGTCTAACTAATAGATAGAAATAATGGTAAATTAGCCCGGTCTTTCATGAGTGTTGCTTGTTTGCTGGCCGTGATCGCGTATCCATGGTGGCTGAGAAGGATGCAAGCTTGGAGGAGTGATGAAACCGATGGCGCGTCGCCGAAATTGCGAGAAGATTTACAATATATTTTCCGTGTTTGTGGAGACTTGCTTGATTGATGATTGTAGTTTACTGTGGCCCGATGAGCATATCTGGAATCTCAATAACCTGGAGGCGATTAAGAAAAACTTTATCGATAACCCTATATGGGAGGGTGAATATTGGGAAAAAATTGAACAGCAATTTCATGATTTGAGCAATTCCTGTTGGAAAGCGTTGGCAGATGCTCACTTAATCTACGTATTACCATCCAGGTTTATCAAACCGGAGAAAAAATACGAGCTGATCAAAATAGTTTGTGATAAAAGACAAATACCATTGATTGATTTTGATGATCCATTTTGGGGTTTTCTGCATGAAGGTTTTACCCGCACAACTATGCGCTATCACCTCAAATATATGCAGCTCTGGGCACTCTTTCTTTTTGCGATTAAGGTAAAACAGGAAGAAGACCGGAAGGCATTTTTCGATGATCCACTGAAAGTAGAAGCTTCTTTCGATCAAGTGCTTAATAGTATTCCTAGAAAAAGTGACCGGGCTTGGGATATGCGCCATGCCTTTCTGCATATGGCTTTTCCCGATCTCTATGAATCGATCATCTCGACCAGCCATAAGGTGAGCATTGTCAATCATTATTCAGATCGCATTCCTCCTGAAAAGAAGAATGCTAGCCTTGATGAGAAATTGTATCTAATCCGGCAGCACTTTGAAGAAAGTGAATACCGCGATAAAGATTTCAGTTTTTACCTCCAGGAGATTAAACGCCAGTGGCAAGGTTCTCAGGTTGTGCCGGCTAAACCGGGTGATGATGATCACATTGAAATTGACCCGATTCTGGAAGAACTGGTTGCGCAGCTGAGGCGCCGCCGGCAAATAATTCTATATGGCCCCCCGGGGACCGGCAAGACCTTCTATGCCCTTAAGCTTGCTCGAGAGATTATTGCCCTTGACAATTATGAAAAAAGTTATAACGAACTGGACGAGTGGGATAAAAGCCTTCTCCAAGCCGAATACACTGATGAAGGTGAAAAGAGCACTGATGCTGCAGACAGCACCGGTGGGTATCTATCTTTTTGTACTTTTCATCCTGCTTTCGGCTACGAAGAATTTATTGAAGGTTACCGCCCCAGACCTGGTAAAGACGGTGCTCCCGGATTCGTGCTGCAGGACGGTATCTTTAAGAAACTTTGCAAAAAGGCTGCCGCTGATCCGTCTAAAACATATGTCCTGATTATTGATGAGATCAACCGGGGTAATATCCCGCGCATCTTCGGCGAGTTGATTACCTTGATTGAAAAAGATAAACGCCGTAAGAATTCAAACGACAGAGGTATCAGTGTGACCCTGGCTGCATCCGGCGATACTTTCTATGTTCCGGACAATTTGCTGATCATCGGCACCATGAATACAGCGGACCGCAGTATTGCTTTGTTGGATATTGCCCTGCACCGGCGCTTCGGTTTTTATGAATTAATGCCTCTTTATGAACTGCTTGACGGCACAGTTGTGGAAGGAATTAACCTGGGTGCATTCTTGCGAGAGATTAACAGGCGGGTGTTCCAGGAGGTTGGCAGGAACCAGCAAATCGGTCATTCTTATTTAATGGAAAATGGAGCGCCGGTTAAAGACGCAGCAGAGTTGATTAATTGCCTAAAGGACAAAATTCTTCCGCTTCTGCAGGAGTACTGCTATGATGACTATCGAAAGCTGGCCAACATTCTGGGGGATACCCTAGTGGATAGAGAGAGGAAGTTGTTTAACATGCATCTGTTCCATGAGAAGGGGAGAGAAAAGTTATTGGAGTTGTTACGGGAAATGTGCGAGCGTGATACCGGTGTGGGAGCTTAGAGAATGGTCCCGCCGGGATATCCCCGGTATTACCCTTACCAGGCGAGATTTGCAGACTGCCCGTATCCTGGAGCAAAAAGGGCGGATAGTGATCAGACCTATCGCATCCGGTGTTTCTATAGAAGCCAGATCTTACGTGGGGCTGGTAAAGTTGGAGAGCCTGGAACTGCTTATTCGTCCTAAGTTCATTGATGATCGTGATTTTTATAAGATGTTCGCATATGCATTTAATCTGGATAAAATTGACCTGTTCAAAGAAGATATCATGGCGCCGGTTACCGGCGGATATCTTACCGATCTCCTGTTTAACTGCCTGGTAAGAGAGATCGATAAAATCCTTGCAAGAGGTCTTCTGAAGCGATACCGGGAGCAGGTTGATTTACTGACCACCTTGCGCGGCAAAGTTGATTTCTCCCGTGCGATGGAACGTTACGCTCGTGGTGCTGTTGACCTGCCCTGCCGCTACGAAGATCTCACCTGCGACACCCTGGAGAACCGGATCTTGCTGAGTACTCTCTGCCTGATCACACCCTTTGTATCTTCTTCTGTCTTACTCGATAAGGTGCATTTTTTGCGTGAGTTCTTTGCGGAATTCGTGTCATTGGAAAGAAACCTGGGGTTATTGCTGAAACAGTTGGCGTATCATAGTGATCGCTTAAACAGATACTACGAACAGGCTTTTCGAATATGTTACCTGATCTATAAATCGCTCTGTTTTACCTTTGAAGGCACATATTTTGATGTTTATCCGGCCATTTTATTCGATATGAATAACCTTTTTGAGAGATTCTTGGGCCGTCTCCTGGAGGAATTTGCTCCTCC
>LSQX01389820.1_pt1 | contig 24307 bp, 21 predicted proteins | sample 654561 | NCBI WGS metagenome assembly LSQX01 (sample SAMN04489861, study PRJNA283612) | anaerobic digester metagenome | isolation source: 4 biogas reactors fed with cattle manure at either 37C or 55C with and... | place: Denmark: Kongens Lyngby | collected 2014
GGGGGAGAGGGTCAGGGTGAGGGCGAAAACTTTATTCCAGCACAATCTTTCATACTTCATCAGCCCACTCAGTTTAGCTGGCTTACCCCCTCACCCCAGCCCTCTCCCTCGAGGGAGAGGGAGTAGATGGTTTCCCCGTCAAAGGGCAAGGGGTTAGCACACGCGTCCCCTCTCCTGGGGGAGAGGGAGTGGCTGGTTCCCCCGGATGCGCTGTCAGTTTAATCTTCTTCATATGGAAACAGGGCTGTGCTCAGGTAGCGCTCCCCCGTATCCGGCAATATTACGACTATTGTCTTTCCGACGTTTTCGGGCCTCTGGGAGACTTTAATCGCAGCGCTGGCTGCTGCTCCGCTGGAGATTCCAACCAGCAGACCCTCGTTTTTCGCGAGATCTCGTGCGGCTGTAAAAGCTTCATCATTCGTGACGGTCATCACTTCGTCGACGACGCCCTCGTCATAGATATCAGGGACAAAGCCCGCGCCTATGCCCTGGATTTTATGTGGGCCAGGACTGCCCCCCGATAGAACCGGGGAATCTGCAGGCTCTACTGCGATGATTTCAAGACTCGGCTTGCGAGGTTTCAAAGCCTGGGCTATTCCCGTCACCGTACCACCGGTCCCGATCCCACCGACAACAATATCAACCTTGCCGTCCGTATCCTCCCAAATCTCCTCTGCGGTAGTCTCCCGGTGCGCCTTAGGATTGGCGGCGTTTTGAAATTGTTGGGGAATAAATGAATTAGGGTTCTCGGCAGCCAATTCCTCAGCTTTGGCTATCGCCCCCTTCATTCCCAGGGAACCTGGGCTTAGCACCAGTTGCGCGCCTAAAGCGGACATCAGCTTTCTGCGCTCTATGCTCATTGTATCCGGCATCACGAGGATAAGTTTCAAGCCTTTTCGCGCCGCCACCCCGGCCAGAGCAATACCCGTGTTGCCGCTGGTAGGCTCAATAATCACGGTATCCTTATGGATCAACCCCTGTTTCTCGGCATCCTCGATCATATATAGACTGATTCGATCTTTGACGCTTCCCCAGGGGTTCTGTTTTTCCAGTTTTGCGATCAAATCCGCTGATTTGATCGTATTGCCAAGTCGAAGCATCGGCGTGCCGCCGATCAATTGAAGTATGGAATCCGCTATTTTTGGCATGTTGTTCTCCTTTAGTATTCTTCAGCAAATAACCCCGCCAGCTACCACCCGATCAAGAGAATCATATAAAACCAATCTCTGGCCAGGGGTGGGAGCAAACTGAGGTTCATTGAACCGAACCGCTATTGTCGAGTCATCGGATTGAACGAGAACACAAGATGTCGGCTCCCCTTGCGAGCGAATCTTGCCGAACAACTCGCTTGTCGACATTATAATCTCCGGGATCAATATATTGACATTCTCCGCGACAACATCGCTTTTTAGAGCGTTTTTTCTCTCCCCAATGGTGATTGAGTTGTTCGGTGCGTCGATAGATATCACATACATCGGCTTGTGTGCCGCGATCCGAACCCCCTTGCGCTGGCCGATAGTGTAGTTGACAATACCTTTGTGCTCTCCAATTACATTGCCGGACACGTCGAGAACCGGCCCGTTTTCGGGCGGCAACCCAAGTGCGGCGCGATAGTCGCCCTCGGCGGCAAAACAAAGCTCCATGCTGTCCTGCCGACGCGCGACCGGCAGTCCCGCCTCTTTTGCCAACCGCCTTACTTCCTCTTTGCTCGATTGCGCAAGCGGTAAATGGAATTGGTTGAGCCTATTCACGGGTATACCATAGAGAAAATAGCTCTGGTCGCGCGAACGATCGTCTCCTCTCGCCAGAAACGCGTGGTCTTTGTCTTTGATCACCTTTGCATAGTGCCCAGTGGCAAGATCGCACGCGCCGAATCGCTGCTCTATGGCATCCCATACCGCGCCAAACTTGAATAGAGTGTTGCAATCCACGCACGGGCTGGGGGTGCGGCCCTGTTCGTAGGCTTTGCGAAATGGTTCGATGACCAGCCGCTCAAACGCCTCGCGAACATCCAGGTAGTAGTGCGCTATCCCCAGGTCTCGAGCGACATATCCTGCCTCCAGCCCACAGCAAGGACGCCTGGCGCTGCAGTTCTCGGCCAATGGGATTTGCAGAGTAATACCCGCCACATTATAACCCGCATCTCGCAGCAGCAACGCCGTGACAGAACTGTCCACCCCGCCGCTCATCAGCACGACAATATCACGCCCAACGTCGCCATCTCGCACCCACTCATGCGTGGTTGCAGCGCTAAACCTCATATTCAACTCGCCGTTACCAGCCAACGCAGATTACTCCTGGCTTTTAAGCAGCGCCCCATCGAGGTCCGCGATGATATCCTCGACGTTCTCCAAACCTACAGACAATCGAACAAAATCATCGGTCACCCCCGAGCTGAGCCTCTGTTCGCTGGTGAGCTGCTGATGGGTCGTCGATGCAGGGTGGATAATAAGAGTCTTTGCATCAAGGATATTTGCAAGATGCGAGATCATCTTGACCGAGTTAATCAATTTCGCGCCGGCTTCGATTCCGCCCTTGACCCCGAACCCGATGATCGCACCCTGGCCCTGGGGGAAATATTTCTTCGCTCGAGCGTGGTCCGCATGGCTCTCCAATCCGGCATAGTTCACCCACGATACTGCCGGGTGTTTCTCCAGCCACTTAGCCACCTCAAGAGCGTTGGCCGAGTGTGCCCTTGCACGCAGTGGAAGAGTCTCCAGCCCCTGCAAAAACAAGAATGAATTGAACGGGGACAACGATGGGCCGATGTCGCGCAGAAGTTGCAACCTGGCCTTTATGATATACGCAATCCCAGGCACGACGGCCTTTTCGTGCAGTCCAAACGCATCCCAGTAGCTGATCCCATGGTAGGACGGATCCGGCTCGGTGATCTCCGGGAATTTGCCATTATCCCAGTTGAATTTTCCGGAGTCGACGATTGCGCCGCCGATGCTGGTGCCGTGGCCACCGATCATCTTGGTCAGCGAATAGACCGCGACATCCGCCCCAACATCAAATGGATTGAACAACGGAGGTGGGGCTACGGTGTTGTCTATTATCAATGGAATGCCGTTATCGTGCGCGATTTTGGCAATCGCCGGATAATCGTCGACGTTGTTTTTGGGATTGCCCATAGACTCGATGTAGACCAGACGGGTGTTGTCGTCGATAGCTGCTTCCACATTCGCCGGGTTAGTGGAATCGACGAACCTCGCCTCTATGCCGAGCTTATATAGCGTGTAATTAAACAACGTATGCGTTCCGCCATATAAATAGCTGGTGGAGACAATATTCTGGCCGGATTGAGCAATATTGAGCACCGCGAGGGTGATCGCTGCCATTCCCGACGCAACAGCCAAAGCCCCCGTGCCGCCATGAAGCTCAGCGAGACGTTTTTCCAGGACATCAGTGGTCGGGTTCATCAGCCTGGTGTAGATGTTGCCGAACTCCTTGAGAGCGAACAGGTTCGCAGCGTGATCGGCTGAATCAAAAACATACGACGAAGTCTGATAAACAGGCACGGCCCTGGAGCCTGTCGTCGGATCCGGCTGCTGTCCGCCGTGCAGTGCAATTGTGTCGAGTCCAAGCTTTTTGTTTTCGCTCATAATACTTCCTCCCTGTAAATAACCTCTTTGGCGCGGCTTAGTGCCGACTAGCACTAAGTATTCTACCAGAAAATACTGTGTTGGTTGAAGAATTGTTCAATAATAGCATGAAATTGAGCGCTCGGTTTCCCGAGCGCCCATAAACATCCCTGTCGCCTACCCGCATCCTGCAAAACCGCGAATAAGAACATGAATTAATCCAGGACCGGAGCTTCCATTCTCCGGTCGCATAACCTCCATGTTACCCAAGCGCGTCCTGCAAAAACGTCGAAGTCCAGTTTTTTCACGAAGCGTTGAATATCGACATCAGCCGCATTTACTAAACCCACAAAAACGGCACACCACACAACCTGATTCGTGCTCCACCGCGCAACCGCAATCCGGGCAGGCTCCCACGAGGGTATCGAGCTTGCTGAAGCCTTTTGATATCTCATCCGTCACAATCCCTGTGTCGCGTTCGGTCAGATAATGTTCAACAGCGATCCCGATAGCATCCGCACAGCTCAGAACCGTGCCGCCATTTCCCCAAGCCGGTGTGTGACAACGAATGCCTCGCAGATGCTTTTGAATCGAATGTGGGTCGACGCCGGCTCTCAGCGATAGAGAGATCAAACGGCCTATCGCTTCCAGTTGGCTCGGAGCACAGCCGCCCGCCTTGCCCATTGAGGCAAACACTTCGCACAGGCCGTTTTCGTCCTCATTTATCGTCACATACATATTCCCGCAGCCGGTGTTGATGCGCTCAGTGCTGCCGTGAGTTCTCGCAGGTCGAGGCCTCGGCCCGCGAACAACAGCCGACGCAGGGTCTTGCGCGGTTTTTTTGTCTTTTCCCGAGACATTGAGCACCTGGGCGTCGCGGCTGCCATAGCGATATATCGTGCACCCTTTGCAGCCTTCGCGGTAAGCCAGTTCATAGACCAATCGCACATCCTCAGCGGTGGCATCCTCAGGGAAATTAACGGTTTTTGAGACCGCGTTATCGGTGAATCGCTGGAAAGCGGCCTGCATACGCACATGCCAAACCGGCGCAATATCAAGCGCTGTGCAGAACACCCGCCGCACATCCTCCGGCACCTCCGGGATATCCCGCACGCTGCCCTGCTCTGCGATTTTGCGCATTAGCTCTTCGGAATAGAACTCCCGCTCTCTGGCGATTTTCTCGAACTGCGGATTCACTTCCACCAGTTCGGCGCCATCCATCACCCGTTTCACATAGCTGATCGCGAAGAGAGGTTCGATACCACTGGAACAAGCGGCTATTATGCTAAGGGTCCCCGTTGGCGCAATGGTGGTAACGGTCGCGTTTCGGATATCCATAGCTTCATCGCGATCGAAAACACTGTCCTTGAAGTTAGGAAACACCCCCCGCTCCTCGGCAAGCTCGCGTGATGCTTTTTGGGCCTCCTTTGAGACCATGCTCATCACTTGTTCGGCGAGTGCAATGCCCTCTTCGGAGTCATAAGGCACTCCGAGTTGTATGAGCATATCCGCAAAGCCCATCACTCCCAAGCCGATTTTGCGATTACTGCGCGTCGTCTCAGCTATAGATTCCAGCGGGTAGCGATTAACATCAATAACGTCGTCCAGGAATCGAACCGCCATCTGAACGGTATGCTGGAGCCTGTCATAGTCGACTTCGGCTTTTCCGTCCCTCACGATTATCATGTGCCCAAGATTGATCGAGCCGAGATTGCACGACTCATACGGCAGCAGCGGCTGCTCTCCGCAGGGGTTGGTGCTCTCGATAGCGCCAATATGGGGCGTCGGATTGTCACGATTAATTCGATCGATGAATATGATCCCAGGCTCGCCGTTGCGCCAAGCCATATTCACAATCAAATCGAAGACTTTGGCCGCGTTTAGATGCTTGACCACGGCGCCATTGCGTGGATTGAGCAACGCATAGTCTTCGCCATTAGCTGCCGCTTCCATAAACTCCTCAGTGACAAGCACGCTGATATTGAAATTGGTGAGCTTGGTGGTATCCTGTTTGCAGGTGATAAAATCAATTATATCCGGGTGATCGATCCGCAGGCATCCCATATTAGCGCCCCTGCGAGTGCCGCCCTGCTTGATCGCCTCAGTCGCACCGTTGAATACTTCCATAAATGAGATCGGGCCGCTCGATATGCCATTTGTTGAGCAGACGCAGTCGTTTGCCGGCCGAAGTCGAGAAAACGCAAACCCTGTGCCGCCGCCGCTTTTGTGGATAAGCGCAGTATTTTTGACCGTCTCAAAGATCGAGTCGACCGAATCCTCTATCGGCAGCACGAAACACGCACTCAGTTGTCCAAGTTCGCGGCCCGCGTTCATCAGCGTCGGACTGTTGGGCAAGAAATCAAGGTCGCTCATCATATTGTAGAACTCGGCAGCGACCCTGTGAACCTGCTTCGAGGACTTGCCATAGCCGGCTTCAGCCTGAGCAACAGCATCCGCGACCCTTTTGAACATTCCAACAGGGTCTTCTGTAAGCTTCCCATCTTCATCCTTGCGGAGATATCTTTTTTCAAGTACTGTCAGTGCGTTATTCGTCAAAGCCGACATCTTCGCGCCCTCCCTTGCTTGCGATAGGCTTTTTTTGAGTTTGTTTTCTTCCGAGTGTGTCGATAATTTTTTTGAACTGTCCGACATCTTCAAATTGTCTGTAAACTGATGCGAATCTCACATAAGCCACCTGGTCTACTTTGCGCAATTCCTGCATTGCCATCTCACCGACTCGCATGGAGTTAATTTCAATATCCCCTGAGTCGATAATCTCGCGTTCTATGAGATCCACGATGCCTTCAAGTATCTCCGTGGCAATTGGCCGTTTTTCGCAGGCCACCGTAAGGCCACGCAGCACTTTGCCGCGATCGAATGTCTCTCGTCGCCCGTCGCGTTTGACCACAACCGGCCGCAGTTCCTCCACCTGTTCAAAGGTGGTGTAGCGGCGGGAACAGTCCAGGCATTCGCGCCTCCGCCGAACCGCCTCACCATCTCTAATAGAGCGAGAATTGAGGACTTTATCGTCTAAACAGCCACAGAATGGACATTTCATGTGAAAGCTCTCAGGCACTATATATAGTAGCCATCAGAAGTTTAGCATACCACATATGCGCCGTCAATGGCATTATCGGATAATGTCCTGGGGTATATTTACCCTCCTTTTACGGCCGTGTCCAAGAGGGTTCAAGATTAAGGCGGTTACTTGCACATCAGGTTTATTTTATCTGCGGATTCCACCAGGGTGTGGTAAAAATAGCGGCAATTTGCTCGGTTGTGGCTGTCGGGGAGATAGACTCGATGCTCTGTCTGGCGACATCTCCGACGAACGCTATTTGAGTGCCCTGCGCCCCGCCGATCTCCACCAGACATCTTGCAGTGACAAACTTGACCTCACGGTTAAGCTCAAAAGTATTTCGAGCTATCACCGCAGCAGCTGTGATTATATTATCCTTACTCAAATGTGGGGTGAATCGGACAGTGAATGTGACCGATACAACTCCGCTGCGTGGATCCGCGATCAGATCATTGACCGCAGCCCCAGCAGCAGTTATATCCTGCGAGCCGGCCAACTCGCTGCGAATATATAATTCCCCTGGCGTGCGAACCGATCCACCGGCTGACGAGGCGGCGGAAACATCCGATGGGGTAGACGGCCCGGGCGGCAGAGCCTGGGTCGGCGGGGTCACAGGAGCCGCTGTCCCATAGTGAGGCCGCGCGGTGGGAACTGGCGGATTCAAAGTAGATTCGACAGATCGGCCTCTAGAGATTGAGATCGCGGCCAATATGATTATGACAATAAAGACGGAGCCCAACGCCCAGCCCCACGTCTTTGTGCGAGATTGAAGCGTATTGTGGGATTCAGACCGTTTGTGCCTACCCTCTTCGAGGATTAACTCACTCAGGCGTTCGAGATGTTCTTTATCGGCGGAGCTGTCCGGATTCATCTCCAGCGCCATCTGATACCACGCGATGGCCTCGTCGCGCATGCCCTGCTTCTCGTAAATATCACCCAGCAACGACGGGACATCAGGGTTGCGCGGATCCAAACGAAGAGCATCGGTGGCATCCGCTATCGCACGTTCCCAATCCTCACGGGATCGATGAAGACTGGCAGAGCGAAGCAGCAATTGCACGTCAGATGCAGAGCTTTGCGCAGAAGAGTCATCCAACGCTATTTCGTTTCCGCACTTTGGGCAATATCTGACATTATCATCCAGAATTATCCGACAATCAACACATCGACGCATAAGTTATTTTGTGACACCAAATCTTTATCCGTATTTTTCGGCAGCCTTCACCGTGTGTGTGAGCAGCATGGCTATAGTCATCGGCCCCACTCCTCCAGGCACAGGGGTAATCCAACCGGCCCGCTCAGCAGCGGCCTCGAACTCCACGTCGCCCACATCCTTGTCTCGGCCTTCGACCTTGTTATACCCGGCATCAATCACCACGGCACCCTTTTTGATCCAATCACCCTTTATATATTCGGCCCTACCCAGCGCAGCAACAACAATATCCGCCCTGCGCACGACATCCGCCAGATTTTTTGTGCGTGAGTGACAGATGGTGACCGTAGCGTGCCGCTCCAGCAAAGCCAAGGCGGCGGGTTTACCAAGAATAATGCTGCGCCCAACCACAACAGCCTCCGCACCTTTGATCGGAATATTGTATTTTTCGAGAAGAGTCACGATGCCCTGCGGGGTGCAGGATGTGTAATCAGCAGTGCCAAGCACCAGCTTGCCCAGGCTCATCGCACTGATACCATCGACATCTTTTTCTACCGCAACTGTTGATAGAATATCGAGTTCGTCGAGGTGAGATGGCACAGGATGCTGCACCATTATACCGTGCACCATAGGATCGGTATTGAGTTGTGCGATGGTATCCTTGACAAAGTCCTGGGTGCTGTCGGCCGGCATAACTATCAGATCGCTGATCATCCCGGCGGCCTCGCACGCCCTCTTCTTCATCCTGGTATAGGTAACCGACGCAGGGTCGTCCCCGACCAATATAACCGCCAGCCTCGGGACTAATCCTCGCCGTGATTTCAGCTCTGCCACTCGCTCCGCCAGATCAGCTCTGATCTGTTTTGCCGTGGCCGTTCCATCAAGAATCTGTGCTGCCAAGGTCTGTTTCCTCCATTTCCGGTGTGTGATCTCGCAGATAGCCCGCCAACACTCCGTTCACAAACTTGCCGGATTCGGCCGTGCTATATTTTTTGGCCAGTTCCACCGCCTCATCGACCGCCACTATCGGCGGCGCGGACTCGCTGTATTTTATCTCGAAAAGAGCAATTCTCAGGATATTTCGATCCACCGCCGGTTGGCGATCCAACGTCCAGCCCTCTGAAAGCTGTTCTATAAATGCGTCGATCTCATCGCGATGCTCACGCACCCCCGTCACTAGCATCGCCGCGTATTCCTTTACTTGTGCGCCATCAGTCGCTCGCCCGGACACCTCCACAAACTCCAGCGCCGTTGCCAGAGCTTCATCAAACGGCACCCCCGACGCATCGACCTGATATAAAATATTTAAGGCCAGCTCGCGGGCGGTTCTTCTTGTCGTTTTCATTGGGCCTCACCGAAGCTGGCATAACCGCCGGCTGTCCTACTCGTTTCCATTCATACACCTGGGGATAAACGCGGTTGAAAGCTCTCCTCTGCGGAAATAACCATTCGCCAATATGCGCTGTTGATATGAGATGTTGGTCTTGATGCCATCGATCTCGAACTCCGACAGACAGCGCGACATTCTTGCGATGGCCTCGTTTCTGTCTTTTCCCCAGACGATCAGCTTCGCCAACATGGCGTCGTAATAAGGCGGGATATCATAGCCGGAGTATATATGCGTATCTAGACGGACGCCGATCCCTCCCGGCGCGGCATAATGATCTATCCTGCCCACCGAAGGCGCGAAATTGTTGGCCGGATCCTCGGCTATTATTCTGCATTCAATCGAGTGGCCGTTGATCTCGATGTCCTTTTGCGACACACACAGTTTTTCGCCAGCCGCCACTCGAATCTGCTCCTTGACGATATCAACCCCTGTCACAAACTCCGTCACGGGGTGCTCGACCTGAACCCGAGTGTTCATTTCCATAAAGTAGAAGCGCCCATGCTTGTCGAGCAAAAACTCCACCGTCCCGGCGTTGGAATAGCCGACCGCCTTCGCCAGTTTTATTGCAGCCTCACCCATCTTGGCTCGTATGGAGGGGGTCACGGCTGTGGATGGCGCCTCTTCGAGCAGTTTTTGATTTCGCCGCTGGATGGAGCATTCGCGTTCGCCGAGATGGACGTAGTTGCCGTGCTCATCTCCCAGTAGCTGCACTTCGACGTGCCGTGGCTCTTCGATTTCTTTCTCGAGATAAAGATCTCCGTTGCCAAACGCCGAGGCGGCTTCCGCGGTGGCGATTTTAAGTTGAGCCGCTAACTCATCTTCCGCCATAACAACTCTGATGCCTCGTCCGCCTCCGCCGGCTGTGGCTTTCAGGCGGACCGGATATCCCATCTTGGACGCTGTTTTGAACGCGTCCTGCTCACTTTTCACGAGGCCCTTGCTGCCGGGAATGCAAGGGACCCCGGCTTTTGCGGCTGTTTCTTTAGCCCGAGCTTTGTCCCCCATCAACTCTATCGCGCTTGCCTTAGGGCCTATAAATTTGATGTTGCAAGCTTCGCACGCCTCAGCAAATTGCGGCTGTTCCGAGAAATATGCATAGCCCGGGTGGATCGCCTCAGCGCCGGTGATGAGCGCGGCGGAGATGATGTTGGGCATATTCAAGTAGCTATCCTTGCTGGGAGCGGAACCGACGCAAACAGACTCATCCGCCATCCGAACGTGCAGCGATTCGCTGTCGGCTTCGGAGTAGATGGCGACAGTGGCTATCTTCATCTCGCGACAGGCGCGGATAACGCGAATCGCTATCTCGCCTCTATTTGCTATCAATATTTTCTTGAACAAATCGAGTTCTCCGATCAGAAATTGTCGTGTGTTGGGCAAGAGACTGCGCCGGTGGCTGGGTCGTAGTTGTAGCTTTGGCCGGAGACAGGACACCGGAAGTAATCCGGCCCTACCCCAAGTCCAATGTCAGGCAAAGCGGAGGGGAGCGCATCATTGGAACTGATTTTGTAGTTTTCTATCCCCATACGAATCTGTTTAAGCCGCTCGCGGCAATCGGCAGCTTTTGCTGTGTCGATAGATTTGCCGACAGTGGTTTGTTTCTGGCTTTTGGAGTCCAGAAGCTCACTTTTCTCGTCTACCGACCCAACGCCGCCTTTACCGGTGAAGTATACCGCCGCGGCTACTCCGATTATCAGAACCACCACAAGCAGCGCTATAAGACCGACGCTTCCTTTGCTCTCGAGTTTCATAGAGGCTCCAATCTGAAGAGCGGTTGACCGAATTCGACGGGCATGCCGTCCTCCACAAGCACCTCAACGACTCTCCCGCTCACACGCGCAACGACATCGCTGGGAAGTTTCATGGACTCTATTGAGCCGACAGTCTGCCCCTCGGCGATCTCCGAACCGACTTCAGCCAGATCGTTTGGTCGATGAAACATCCCCACCATTGGGGCGTTAATCAACAACTCTTGAGGTTCGCTAACGGCATGTTCCGCAGGTCTCTTTGCACTCACCCTGGGCAGCTTAGGAGTTGAAGCAGGCTTTTGGCCTCTTTTGATACGTATTTTGTAGTCGCCCTTTTGAACGCAAAGCTCCTCATTATTAGAACCCTCAAGAACGCAGATCAGTTGTTCGATCGTCTCGATGTCCATTCCGATTATATCTCCAACTCAAAGATCAAATACTCAACGGCCCTAAAGGTGAAACTGAGCACCACCACCCCCAGGCATATCATTGCCAGCGTGGTCACTGTGTGTCCCTGCGAAAACGATGCATCAGGCTCTCCCTGCCGATAGGACAGAAAGCTCATAAACCTGTCCATATTCTTGAAAGCATTGTATACAATGCCGGAAAGCTGCTTATATATCAGTCCGTAGCCCACAGCCACAATGCCGATGGCGACTGGTGTCGCTATGCGAAACTTTTGCCGCTGATGCTCGATCCAGATCGTGCAACTGCGGCAGCGCTCTTTCTTTTGCTGGCCGGATAAGATGACCTTTGGCCTTTTATCGGCGGCCTTCGTGCCGGAGTCCGGGTCTACCCCCATCTCACGGTCTCGATCCATCAGCGCTTTCTGAATGACTTCCGGATCACACAGGCAGCCGGATTTTAGCTGCCAACAGGGTCGGCGTCTTTTCCAAGCCGCGCAATATCTCTTGGCGCGCTCATTGCAGCACGCCATGTTCCAGCACATCTCATATATGCCGGGCTTATGTACCTTGCGTGTGATCTCGATTTCGGATTCAGCCGCGGCGGGCTGCTGTGCTGCGGAAAAGCGCCGCACCACCCGCATTATAAGATCACGCACCAACAGTACAATCCCGGGGACAAGACAGATCAGGCCAACAATGGAAATATCGTTGACCATCCCCTGATACAACTCGCTGCGCTGATGTGCATTGAGTGTCAGACTGCTGAATCCACTGGGGCTGAAGAAGTATACCCCCGCCCCCACCAAGGTTAGGATCAGCCCGATTGTCTCTTGATTGATGAGCCTGACGCACAGCCCGAACACCAGCGCTATCGAGCCATATCTGAGCATCGTCCTGGCCCATCCGATGCTTTGCAGCAGGGTTTCTCTGTCGTCGCCTTTCATAGTCTTCAGCGCCGTCAGTTTCGGCCCAAAGATGACGTATAATAGATATGCCAGGGCTAATCCGGTCGCGACAGCTCCCAGTTTGAGGCCAATCCCCGCGACCACATCAAAAAAACCTACGATCTGCCTGCGGGTGTCATTACTCACAGTGGATTCACTCTTTCACTCTCTCCAGATATTGATCCGACCGGGTATCCACCTTTACTTTGTCGCCAATATTGATGAAAAACGGCACCTGTATCACGGCGCCCGATTCCAAGGTGGCAGGCTTGCCGCCGCCGGAGGCGGTGTTTCCTCTCTCTCCGGGTTCGGTCTGGGCGATGGTTGCTTCGACGGTGATCGGCAAGTCAACGTTGATAAGCTCTCCGGCGTGCGCCAGGGCGGTCACTTCGAGACCCTCCATAAGATACTTCACCCCATCGCCGATCTTCTCACGCGGAACAGGGCTGAGTTCGTAAGACTCGGTGTCCATGAAGTAGTAGTCGCCGTCTTGCTCGTAGCTGAACTGAAGCGGATACCGATCCAGAATAGCCTGATCCATCTTCTCGCCGGCGCGCCAGGTCTTTTCGATCACTGCACCGGTGCGCACGTTTTTGAGTCTGCTGCGCACGAATGCGCCGCCCTTGCCGGGTTTGACGTGTTGAAACTCAACGATGGTGAAGATGTCGTTGTCCACAATGATGGAAAGGCCGTTCTTGAAATCACTGGTGTCCATTAAGGTATATCCTCTCTATGGAAATGCGGGGCATTTCCTGCTTGTGCGGCCAGCATACCGCATGCGCTTGACGTTGGAATTATATCATAAGGCTCGGATAGGCGGCAAATACTTATCTATTTTTCACTACTGCGCCCTCACCCTATGCCAGGGAAAGGGAATTCCACCTCGCCCTCACCCTAACCCTCTCCCCCAAGAGAGGGAACACGTGTGCTAAACCTCGCCCCAGGAGAGGGGACTTTGAGCATAACCCTCTCTCCCCTCCTGCGACGAAGGCACAATCTACCCCCTCTCCCTCGAGGGAGAGGGGAAGCAAAAGACGACTACAAGTTGAAGGTGGGCTTAGGTGTCTGTTATAATATGTGCGTGAAACTAATTAGTATGTGCAAGTCCAAAATACACAGAGCTACTGTCACTTGCTGTGACGTTGATTATGTTGGCAGCGTTACTATAGATAGCTTGCTGATGGATGCGGCTGGGATAATCGACGGCGAGAAGGTGCACGTTTGGAACGTCACCAACGGCGAGAGGCTGGAGACGTATGCTATCCCCGCAGAACCAGGCAGCGGAATTATCTGCCTCAACGGGGCAGCGGCTCATAGATGCGGGGTTGGAGACAAAGTCATCCTGGCGACGTTCTGCCTGACCGACGAGCCTGTGGAGCGCAAGGTTGTGTTGGTGGATGAGAATAATCGCATCACCAATCTCATCTGATATGTAAGCCGGCTTTTGTGGCGAACGGCCGCCACGGATTCCCCGCTATGTCACTTTACTGGAGGCGTAAATGTCACAGCGCAAGCAACTACCCGAAGTATTTCAGCAAAAAGTGGTCGTATTCGATGGTGCGATGGGATCGCTGCTGCACGAACGAGGAGCGAACCCTCACCGACCATTTGAAGAACTCAACCTCACATCTCCTCATCTGGTCTGTCAGATTCACGCTGAGTATATTCAAGCGGGCGCTGATGCAATCGAGACCAACACGTTCGGCGCAAACAGATTCAGCCTGGCCAGGCACGGGCTGGAGGATCAGGTTCACGAAATCAATGCGGCCGGAGCGAAGCTGGCTCGCAGTGTTGCTGGGCAGAATGTAGTTGTCGCGGGGTCGGTCGGGCCGTATCCTGTGCGATTGGAGCCTTTGGGGGTCGTCACTCTACAAGAAGTGCGGGAAGCGGCTGCAGAGCAGATTCGAGGGCTGGTGGAAGGCGGGGTAGATGTGATCCTGATCGAGACCCAAACCGACCTCGAAGCGGTTTGCGCTATGATCGAAGGAGCCATCGAATGCTGTGATCTTCCGATTATTTGTCAATTTACCGTCGACGCCGACCTGACGACGTCCGGCGGGGATAGCCTTGATGATATCGTTCTTCGCCTGGCCGATTATCCACTAAACGCAATTGGGGTGAACTGCGGCGTGGGGCCGGAAGGCACATTGCGAGCGGTGCAGGCGCTGAGCGAGATTACGGAACTGCCGATATCAGCGCTGCCCAACTCCGGTTTTCCTGCCAACGTGGACGGTCGCACCCTGTATATATCGGGGGCGGACTACTTTGGGGAGCGCGGCGCGGAAATCGTGCAGGCAGGGGCGAGTATCGTAGGCGGGTGCTGCGGCACAACTCCGGCGCATATTGAAGCGCTGGCACATAAAGTTGCTGGCCTGGCGAAGCCTGTACGCGCAACAGTCAGAGCCCCTCGGAGCCGTAAAGTTGAAGTTGCAAGCGTGAGTGGAGGCAGCCCACTGCTGCGCAAGATGGACGGCAGCTTTGTTACAGTTGAGGTGACTCCTCCCAAGGACAGCAATTACAAAACGCTTGTCGAAAAGCTGCGCCCGCTGGTGGATGCGGGGATATCGTCTATCGACGTCACCGATAACCCGATGGCATCCATGCACATGAGTTCGATTGCCTTTGCTCACATATTGAAAGAAGAGCTTGGCGTTGCGACAATTTTGCATATGACTTGTCGGGACCTCAACCTGCTTGGTATGCACTCGGCGCTTTTGGGGGCGTCCGCGCTGGGGATCGATGGAATCCTGGCGCTTACCGGGGACCCTGCGAGCGCGGGTGAGTTTCCAGGATCGACCAGCGTTTTCGACGTCACGTCGGATGGGCTGGCCAAAATTATACATTCCCTCAATTCCGGGTTGGATTATGTGGGCAAGGAGATCGGACAGCCTACGAATTTTGCGATAGGAGCCGCGTTTAATGCGCTCGCTGATGATATGCAAAAGGAACTTGACAGGTTGGCGAAGAAGCGGGACGCCGGCGCGGATTTCCTGATGACGCAGCCCATTTTTGATATCCAGGCGATCAAAGAGGCTATTAGTTTGCTGCCGTCGGATTGGAAGCCGCCGATTCTTGTTGGGGTGCTGCCGTTGAGAAGCTCACGGCATGCGGAGTTCCTGCATAATGAAATCCCAGGAATGACTGTGCCGGATGATATCCGACAAAGGCTGGCCTCAGTTGACGGCGAAACAGCTAAAGAGATCGGAATCGAATACGCTCGAGATATTTACCGCGCGGCACGAGAGAGCTTTGGCGGCGTCTATTTTATGCCGCCTTTCAATAATTTCGATGTGATATATGAAGTGATGAATGGCTGATTTGGTGTTGGGGGTCGGGATGCGAAATATTGCTCTTTGTTGTTTTGTAGTGCTGCTGCTCGCCAAAACGCTTGCCGGCGATGTGTTGTTCAGGGACGATTTCTCGGGCGCGAGGCTTGGCTCGGATTGGCGCTCGCATTGTTCCGAGGGAACACGAATAAAACCCACAGCAAGCGGCCTTGAGTTCCACGCGCCCCTTCACGACTATTGTCACATATCCCGCCCACTTGATCGCGATATGATATCTGTCAGCGCACGTATCACCCCCTCCGTACCGGCTGGGGAGACGTGGTGTACCTCTGTTTTTCTGTTTTGGAGTGATGGCAACTGGCTGCAGATGGGCCTCCGCGACTCCGGGGACGGAGGAGGATATTACTACTCGGTCGATATGACGCACGGCATGACAAACCAGAGCTGCATGGCCAGATGTGACCTTACGCAGCCGCATTATGTGCGAATACAGTTGGGGAAAGATTGTGTGCGTTTTTATTGCAGCGAAAGTGGAACGAAATGGACCCTGCTCAGAACGATCGTCCGCCCCGCGGAATATTCGCGGGCGCCGTCGCTGCTGATACTCGGCAAAGGGTATGGACTGGGAAAACCGCCCTATGCGGAGCCGCTGCTGGCTAACAGTTATCAAAACCCGGGGGAGATGTCGATTTCGAAGATCGCGAACCTGCGAATAGAAACGACTCCGGATGTTGAACTGCGTCTGACAAAGTCGGAGAGGTTGGCTCTTACGGGGAGCGGCAAGGATCCTATCGCGGAGATTGTGCTGGCAGGAACCGCGGATCCGACTTATAAACAGATTGCGAGCTTTTTCCCTCCGATGCAGCTACCTCGCGAAGCCGTGAGCGTGCCGGAGCATCCGAAGGAGATTTCCATAGACCACCTGGGCAGATTTGAGCGCAACTTCAATGAGCCGCCGATCGCATGGATGGCCATTGGGAAGAACGCCCGGCCGTTCGGAGACGATACGACTGCGATCAAACGACGCCTCTATGACGGATATCTGCCTATATTGACTCTGAACACTCAACACGATGACATTATGCTTGAGCAGACAGTTTTTGGATGGTCCGAGTCGATGAGTGCGGATAAGCCGCTGCACGCATTCGTCCGAGTGCGCCTGAAGCACCAAGGCCCGGCTGGGGGAAAGATGCCTGATTTGGTTTCGCTGGTGACTCCTGATCCCAGACTGCGGATGGATTTCGAGGTGATAAATGGCGAAGTATACGTTCGATTCCCGTGGCCGGAACCGGGCAAGGCGCAATCGATCAGCTCGGCCGAGTTCAATTCCAAGCTGAATGAGTCTGTGAAGCGATGGCGGCAGGAAATTGATAAGGGCGCGCGTTTTGACATACCTGATAAGCGGCTTAACGAGGCGTATCGAGCGTGGATCGGCTATTCGAGGCTGCTGGTGGACAAAATCGGCGAGTTTTATGAACTGCACGACGGGGCTGGGTTTTACGAGGAGAACTACGGCTACAGCGTTCTATTGCACTGCATCGCCCTGGACGAATATGGGATGCACGAAAGCGCCGAGAAATATCTCGACTCGGTGCTTCATCTGCAGCAAAGCGATGGGCTTTACACACAGAATTTCGGCTTGGCGGACCAGGGGATGCTCCTGACTGCTTTGGCGCGTCATTATGATGTGACGAGAGATAAGTCCTGGCTGCAGCGTGTGTCAAAGAATATTGTATCGGCCGGCAACTGGCTGATTGAGCAGCGAAAACTGGCTCCGACCAGCGGTGTGACCAAAGGGCTGATCAATTTTCGGCCGTATTGCGACTACACCGCGGCGGAGTTCAACTACTGCGGGGATGCGTGCTGTTGTGTTGGGCTTGAGAAAGCCTCCGCGGCGCTGCGCTCGATTGGTATGACTGCGGAAGCCGAACTCTTCACTTCGGAAGCAAGAAGGTATCGCGCGGATATTTTATCCTCGATGGATGCAGCAGTATTTCGCAGAGACGGCCAGAACTTGCTGCCGCTTGTGCCTGATACGCACAGGATCCTTAAAGACAGCAACTATACGGGCCGGGACTATTATAGCCTTATCAGCGGCTGCCTGCTTGATAGCGGTTTTCTGCCGGCGGAGGACAGGCGAGCGTATTTGATAACTGACCTTTTGGAGCAAAACAATGGACTGCTCGGAGGGTTGTGTCGATGGGGCGCGGATGGAGTGGATCATGCATACGCGCTGGGCTACCTGTTGACGGCCCTGCAGCGAGGGGAGCCGAGGACCGCGATAATGGGGCTTTATGGCTTTCTGGCTTACGGAATGACCCAGGATACGTATTCCGGGGTGGAATGCACCATGGCGGTCACGGGGGCGAACTATTGGACGCTGCCGCATCTATACTCTTGCACACAGCAGTTGAGGCTGCTTAGGAATATGCTGATAAGAGAGGACGGCGATACCCTGAGGCTGGGGGATGCGATGCCGAGACAATGGCTGGAGGATGGCAAGAGATTCGCGCTAAAAGATGTTCCGACTCAGTTTGGAAATGTTTCTCTGACAACACACGCCACCTCAAAAACGATTTCCATGCACCTTGATCCTCCCACCCGCTCGATGCCTGGGCTAATAAAAATTACGCTGAGGCATCCGTCTGATGCTGCAATCCGTTCGGTTGCGGTTGATGGACGAGTGTGGAACGATTTCACTCGGGACAGCGTCGAGCTTCGCGGGATCAATAAACCGACGAACATAATGGTAAACTATAGATAATCGGCTAGTGATCTTTTTTTGCGACTATCGCGGCGCCCAGCGCTCCTACTATCTGCGGTTCTTCGGGCAGCAGCAGCCGGGCGTCGAGCCTTTCTTCTATGGCCGCGACCACTCCCAGGTTTTTAGCGACCCCTCCGGTCATCACGTATGGCCCCTCGGCGCGTAAACGAGCGACCATCGCAAAGATTCTCTCCGCTACCGACCTGTGCAGCCCTCGAATGATGTCCTCTTTGGCGACTCCCTGCGCAACCAGTGCGACGACTTCGGATTCGGCAAAAACCGTGCAGGTGCTTGATATGCGCACATCGTTTTTAGATGAAGCCGATAGCGCACCTAGCGATTGCAGATCGGTATCCAGGGATCGGGCCATAACTTCGAGAAACCTGCCTGTGCCTGCTGCGCATTTGTCGTTCATAGCAAAATCATCAACGCGCCCATCTTGATTTAGTCGTATGACCTTGCTATCCTGACCGCCGATATCTATCACTGTGCGAGCCTGTGGGAACAACCATCGAGCGCCAATGGCGTGGCAGGTGATCTCAGTTACAGTGCGATGAGCGAACTCCACACTCCCTCTCCCGTAGCCGGTGGCGACTATACTGGGGATGTCTTCAGGAGCGATCCCGGCTGAGGCAATGGCCTGGTCGAAAGCGGATTGTGCGGCTATCGCACTGCTTGAAAGCGTGGGGACAATAGCGTAGGACATAATATCGTCTGAAAAGATGACTGCATCGGCCGATAGAGAGCCGACGTCGATGCCTGAAGAAATTATCCGGTGGTGTTTCACAAAGACTATTTATAGAATGAACGAAAAAATCCTGCACCTAAAAACAGGCCGGGCAAGCCATTTAAGAAGCTTGCCCGGCAATCTACATCCCTGCCAAGTACCTCCCTTCCAGACACCGGCAGGCGATTGTTACACGCCACTCTGACCTTCGGCAGCCCGGCTTGCTCTTGTCGTCGGACCTCATAGACCCGTCTGCGGATCACGAGTTACTATCTCCGTCGCTTAGAGCCCCGTGGGCTTTGCGTCTCCCGGTCGCCCGGGATTTGCCTTTATCGGTGTCTGTCGTTAACTGCTGCGAATCGGCTCTTGAGCGCACAATGTTCAGGATTCAGTTCTCATCAACTAAGAACTCAATACTGCACGCTACATCACTCGGGCCATTATCGCCGCGAAAAAGTAAGCTGGATATTCACTTGTTCAATCTGCAATTGTCCGTTACATAGAGATTATGCCCCGTGATATGCGGATTATCTGCTGGGGCAATTACCGGTATTTTGAGCTTGTTATCGGGAATGGCTGTAGACGCAGAGGCTCAAGTATGATATAAAAGTGCTGGAACCTCATCCCATCTGATGTCGTCTAAGTATATTGTGCAGTGAATGCTGAAGGTGCAAGCGCAGTGTGCGCCAAAGGTTATTTGGGGTTCGAGGAACGACTAGAATAATGGCTTATCCAAGATTTATCGCGGCATTCATCTTTCTCGCCGCGTGTGTTTGCCCTTGTTATGCCGAGGGCGTGATTCCAGCTAAATTGAGCGTATCGGATGCAGTTGCGATCGCTTTGGGAATGAATCCCGGGCTTAAGCAAGCACAGGAAGCGGAGTTGGCTTCGCAGTCCAGGCTTAGGATAGCCGACCACAGGACTTCTCTGAACTTTGGCGCGACCACAAACTTTCAAAACGCTCGCGACGCTTCGACCTCGTCGGCAATCGTATCTACTGAACTGGCATACGAAAGCCCATTCGGGACCCAGGCAGCACTACAGTTATCCCCTCTCGGAACCGGCAACAGATATGGCTCAGTCGGGGCGAGTTTCGTTCATCCGTTGAACAAAGGCAAGGGGCTGCTCTCCAGAAAAGGGCTGGCGCTGCAAAGCGCGCAATCGGACACCTCGGTGCAATCCAAACAGCTATTCCTTTCACGACAAGCGACGATGCAGGGGGTGGTGGAGGCGTATTTCCAGGCTGTATTGGCACGTGAAGAAGTGAAGGTCCGTGAGCAAGCGGTTCAATTTGCCGAAGAGGCTGCCGATGGTTGGCGCAAGAGAGAAGAAATGGGCAGCGCGGCTGGGATTGATGTTACGCGGTCTGAAATCCAGGTCTCGCAGACGAAAAACGCCTTGAACTCGCAGCAGCGCCGCGCGCGCAACACATTGGACCAACTGATGATTGCCATCGGTCAGGGAATCGGGGAGACCCCGGAGCTTATTGACAGCGTGCCCCCTGATGAAATCAAGATTCCGCCTTTGGGTGAAGCTATAGATAAGGCGTTGGCTAATAGATCCGAGCTTGTTATTTACGACGAACGCCTTGGAGAGCAAGCGAGGCAGTTGGCGCATGCGAAGGATCAGCTGCGCCCCAGGCTCGATGTGGTGGCTAATTTCAACAGTTCCAGCCGCTCGTCGGGGTTTATAGGCCAGTCAATTTTTGGAGATGGCTCGTTAGTCACGGGCCTTGAGTATAGCATCCCGCTCGATCAACACACTTTGAGGGAAACTCAGGATACTGCTGCGCGTCAGTTGGATGTGCTTCGTAACCTGCGTTTGTTCCAGATGGATCAGATAACAGAACAGGTGCGGTCGTCGTATCGTCGAGTGGAGAGTGCGCGGGCGTCGTTAGAGATTTTGGCCAAGAACAAAGAGGTGGCAGTCGAGAACCTGAGGATTGCTAACCGTATGATGGAAGAGGGGGAGGGTTCCAGCCGCGACGTACTGGATGCCCAGCAGGCTATCACCGAAGCCGACAGTAGCTTATTGTCTGCTAAAACTGATCTATACCTGGCCTCGATTGATCTCAATCGCGCGATGGGCGAGGATATAACACAGATGGAGTTCAAATGAAACGTCAGATACGACTTTGGGTAACGCGGGTTGTAATGGTAGTGCTGCTTGTTTTGGCGGCACGACAGTGGGGCCTGCCGATGTATTCAAAATATTTCAGCCCCAAAAAAAGCGTTGCATACATTCCGCAAGGCAAGGTTAAATACGGAGATTTTACTGTTAGTTTCCATGAGTTGGGCACTCTCGCCGCCGAAAAATCGGTGCCTGTTTATGGGGAGGACAACGGTAAGGTGATTTATCTGATCTCCGAGGGCGCTATGGTCAAAGCGGGCGACGTCATCGCCGAGATGGATCGAAGCGACCTGGAACGAGAGATACGAAATCAACGGCTTACGGTGAATAACGCTGAAGCTGAAGTGGACCGTGTCGAAGAAGAGTTCAAGATGCTGGTTGCAAGCAATCAGACCCACTACGACAAACAGCAGGCCGACTATGACTTCAGTGTCAATGAGCTGGAGATGGCGAAAAAGACGCTTGAAAAGAAAATGCGCCTGGCTGATGAGAAGCTGGTTCCGCGCGATCAGGTCGAGCAGGCCGAGCTTGCCGTTCGATCCAAAGAGTTGGCGGAGATGAAGGGTAAAAAAGACCTCGAACTTCAGGTGGCGGACAATAAGTCCAAGGAGAATCAAAAGCAAGCCGATGTTCGAAAGGTGAAATTTGCGCTGGATACCCAGCTCCGAACCCTGGACGAGTTGGAAACTCGCCTGAGCAAAGGTGTAGTGCGAGCGCCGGTATCTGGAATGGTGGTTATTTCGAAGATTTGGGCGGGGCCTGGAGATTATCGCAAGCTCCAGGAAGGCGATACTCTGCACCGGCGTCAATCGATCTGCCAACTCCCGGATTTGTCAAGGATGCTGGCTCGTATTAACGTCGGAGAATCCGATGCGCCGAGGGTGGTGCTTGGAATGCCGGTTAAAATAAAGCTGGAAGCTATTCCGGACAGAATATTCCACGGCACAGTCACTGATATCTCCAGCCTCGCAACAGAGGGCAACCCGATGGAATCAGGATCAACTCCCGGCCGCAAAAACTTCGAAGTGACGGTGGCTTTGAAGGAAGCCGACCCAAAGACAATAAAGCCGGGGATGACTGCGGATGCGGAGTTTATCTGTGATGCGGTGCGGAATGTTATTTTTGTGCCGCTGGAATCCGTGATCGAAAAAGAGGGCAAGACTGTTGTCTTCGTAAAGTCGCGCAGGGGTTTCGAGCGAAGGGAGATCACCACCGGTAAAAGCAATGACAGTTTTGTCATCGTGACCAAGGGTCTCCGGAAAAACGAGACTATCTCGCTGCGTGATCCTACGACTCCAATGGATCAGCAGGAAGCCGGCACCAAAGCCTCCGACAAGAATAACACGAAGCAATCTTCACCTCTGCCCGAGATGCCCAACAACGGAGCTACGAAGAAATAATGGGAATCTTGGATGCGATACAGACTGGGTTAACCGAGCTTCTCTCGCATAAGATGCGTTCGATGCTGACCATGCTGGGGGTGATCTTCGGCGTGGCTGCTGTCATCGCGATGGTGTCGATCGGCGAAGGGGCAAAGCAGGAAGCTCTGGACCAGATCAAGCAGATGGGCATCGACGTCATCCACATCAGGCGCGCATCCATTACCGGGGAACTGGCTAATCGAGCTGAAGAACGATCCCCATTCGGCTTGAAAGCCAGCGACGCGAGAATCATAGATGAGGTGTGTACTTTCGCCCAGATGGTCGTGCCTACTCGCGAAGTCTTTGCTGATGTGAAAGTTGGCGAAAAGCCGGTATCGGTCAAGATTGTCGGTACCACTTCAGGATATCTTAGTGTGAGCAAATCGGAGCTGCAGAGCGGTCGATTCCTGCGCGATAAGGATATCCATGACCATCTCTCGGTATGTGTGCTCGGAGCAGCGGCCAAACGCGAACTTTTCGGTTTTGATGATCCTATTGGAAAGATGGTGAAAGCTAATAATCGTCTGTTTCGGGTGGTGGGATTGATAAAGCCCAAAGAGATCGGTTCGGCCAAAGCATTCTCCACAATGCGGGATCTCAACTCCGATATCTACATCCCGATAAACGTCTCAGAGACCGACTTCAAGATCGCATCGCAGCAAGCCGTGCCGTCGGATGTGATAATGCTTCAGCGTATTGCGCAGAAATTGATGAGCAAACAAAGCCCCGAGAACTCCTCGCTGAGCGAGGTAATAGTTCAACTCGACAGCGAAGAGGCGACCGGCCCGGCGGCTTCTATTATTCGTTCGATTTTGAATAGAACGCATCGCGGAATTAGAGATTATGAGATTATCATCCCAGCCGAGCTTCTTAAACAAAGCCAGGCTACCCAGCGGATTTTCAACATCGTGATGGCTGCAATCGCGGGGATTTCGCTGCTGGTCGGCGGGATCGGTATCATGAATATTATGCTTGCAACCGTAACCCAGCGCACCCGCGAGATCGGGGTTCGACGGTGTATCGGGGCGACTCGCTGGGATATTGTGCGTCAGTTTATGCTCGAAGCCCTGGTCATCACCTGTATGGGTGGGCTGATCGGGATTGTTGCGGGAGTGGGCGGCGCGAAGCTCATTTCGGATTTTGCGGGCTGGCGAACAATGGTTTCGATGCAGGCTATTATAGTTTCATTTGGCGTATCGGCGCTGGTTGGCGTTGTGTTTGGAATGTATCCAGCGGTGCGGGCGGCGATGGTCGACCCCATCGAAGCGCTGCGTTACGCATAAGATCGGAGTAGTATCAGGCCGAATGGCGCTTATTGAAGTTCAAGACTTGAAAAAGACCTATAAAATCGGGACGGTTGAGGTTCCGGCGCTGAATGGCGTTACGTTCAAGGTCGAATATGGGGAGTTCGTGGCTATTATGGGGCCATCGGGTTCGGGCAAATCGACTTTGATGAATTTGATCGGCTGCCTCGACAGGCCAACTGGGGGAAAATTTATCCTGGATGGCTCGGATGCGAGCAAGTTGACTGATGCTGCTCGCGCTGAGGTGCGCAATCGTAAGATCGGCTTTGTGTTCCAGAGCTTTAACCTGCTTCCCAAGATGTCCGCGTTTAAGAACGCGATGCTGCCGATGATGTATTCGTCGCAGCGTCGGGATCCGAAACGGGTTAG
>LSQX01271105.1_pt2 | contig 24302 bp, 23 predicted proteins | sample 654561 | NCBI WGS metagenome assembly LSQX01 (sample SAMN04489861, study PRJNA283612) | anaerobic digester metagenome | isolation source: 4 biogas reactors fed with cattle manure at either 37C or 55C with and... | place: Denmark: Kongens Lyngby | collected 2014
GATGGGCACGCGCTCTCTTAGGGTACGTACTCGACCATGCTTGAGCAATCTCATTTGGCACAGCTGATCGGAATATATTGTTTTGGAAGGGCTGCTCATTCCGTTAGATCTCAGCCAGTCGTGCTGCCGCCGTCGAGCCGCCGCACCTCGCAATGGCAACGCTCAATGCAACAAGCCATGCTCCGTTCACGCGCTTATAGGGTTCTTTTACCCGCTCGTTTTGCGAACTCGTCCATCGCTTTCAAGACATCAGCTTGTCGCCAAATAGTGGGGCCCTGATGCTCGACACTGATAGTGAGGTAACCCTGATCTTGCATTGACTTCAAGTCACGATAAACGTTCTGCACCGCGATACCGGCATGCTCTGCGGCCATCTCGGCTGTGAAGACAGGGCGCTTAAGTGCGTACGCAAAAATTTGGGCCTTCGCACTCTTTGCGCGGGGCTTGATGATACTGTGCCACCTCTCTTTGACCTCGTCGATATCGGCGATGAGTTTTTGCCCGTTTGGAATCGCGCGAAGTGCCGCCACCGCGAAACTTTGAATGATCGGTGTAACGTCGCCTTCGCGGTAAGCCGTGAGCGCATCATGGTAGCTCGCTACATTCACTAACAGCCCAGCGGAAACCGGAACAGCTACATTGCGCGTGAGTTTTCTGCGCCTCAACATTGACTGCGCCAATGCCCGGCCGGTTCGTCCGTTACCGTCAGTGAACGGGTGGATCGTTTCAAACTGGGCGTGGGTGACAGCAATTTGGTTGAGCGAGTTCACGTCACCTCTCTGAGCAAAGCTGCACATGTCCTCTAACAGCCCGTTTAGTCGCTCATGTGCAGGTGCAACAAATACGGCATCAATTGGACTTTCAGCGTTTCTGCCAATCCATACGGCCTCAGTTCGCAGCTCACCTGGCGTGTGTCTTGGCTCGTCGTACATCAGCACTCGATGCATCTTGCGGATCGAATCTATGCTGATGTCATCGGCAAGACGTATGGCGACCTCCATGCTGCGCGTGTTCGCCACGATCTGGGAGGCATTGCGCTTACCTTTACCGCCGACTTCAGCAGTAAAAATCTGCCTTGCGGATGCGCTGAGGTTTTCAATCTGCGAAGAGGCGGCTGCCTCTGAGCGCAGCAATATTGGTGCGAACTGCTGCATCCTTTTGCCATGCACTGAGTCGAAATCTCGAAGTGCAAATTCGGCTTCCCGGGCAAGCTCCTCGGCTTCCTGAGAGGCGACGGGGTTCAAGCCGGCGATCATCGGCGGCACAGAACTTTTGTAAGTTCTACGATGCTGAGAAACACGAGTAGCCGCAGGGCCGAATGTTGCCAGGGATTTACTGTCCCAGAACTGCTCTTCGTATGCGAGCGCAGGCCACGATGCAGCGGTGTTCGCTGGTTCGGCTGCACTCGTAGCGTCAGTCACGGTACTCCTAAGTGATAAGTGCTTCAATAAATTTTATCACTTATTGCCGTAACTGATAAAAAACGCTTTTGTCGTTATCAGTTATTCGGGGATGGGGCCCTGGACCACTGGCCTGGCTTGCCTGGCATGCCCCCTATAACCCAGCCGCTGGCTACGCAACGGCTGAGCAGGAAGAGGGTGGCACACCCGGCCCACACGTCCATGCCGATAGCCCCCTGCAACGCAAATAGCCCCTGATGCTTGGTGGTACCACCAGATCAGAGGCTATTCGATTCGCGTGCGCGGAGGGGGACTTGAACCCCCACGCCCTAATACGGGCACTAGCACCTCAAGCTAGCGCGTCTGCCATTCCGCCACCCGCGCGAACGATCCTCCGGTTCATTCCGGCGAACAGAGAATAACTTAGCACGGATCGGCTCGCCGCACGAATCGAGAGATACATTCGCTTCAGAGAGGCCGGTAGCGGGGCAGATGTCAGCAGTGGTGGGTACTGTTGAGGCATGAACGAACACCTGCACCAAGCGCCGGTTCTCTCTGAAACTGCCAGGATCGCGCGTGAGCTCATTCGCTTCGACACTTCGAACAGGGGAGAGGGTGACGCCAACCCCGAAGCTCCCGCTGCAGAGTACGTCGCCTCGTTCTTACGAGAACTTGGACTGTCTCCGGTGACGGTCGAGTCGGCTCCCGGCCGCGCGAGCGTGGTTGCACGAGTTGCAGGAGCAAATCCATCGCTCCCGGCATTGGTGTTGCACGGGCACCTTGATGTTGTTCCCGCCGACCCTGCCCACTGGAGTGTTGATCCATTTGCTGGAACGGTCAAGGACGGCATGCTGTGGGGTCGCGGCGCTGTCGATATGAAAGACATGTGCGCGATGATGCTCACCGCAGTCGCAGAGCTCCTGCGCAACGGAGAGAAGCCTCGACGCGAAGTGATCCTCGCTTTTTTTGCTGACGAAGAGGCCGGCGGCGCATTTGGGTCCCACTATCTCGTGACGCATCACCCCGAGCTGTTTGACGGGGCCGCGACCGCAATCAGTGAGGTGGGTGGCTATTCGATTGATGTCAATGGCACGCGCGCCTATCTCATTCAGACGGGTGAGAAAGCACTCGATTGGATCAGATTGCGGGCTCGTGGAACGGCGGCCCATGGTTCACGTGTCTGGCACGACAACGCGGTAACGAAGCTGGCCGAAGCAGTGGCCGCGTTGGGGAGGCACGAATGGCCCGTGAGTCTGTGCGAGACGACACGCGAGTTGGTCACGGAGATCGCACGCATTTACGGTGAGGATCCGACTGAGATTGATGCCGAAGAGTTGATTCTTCGCAGCGGTTCAGCAGCAGGGTTCGTGCATGCGAGCCTTCGAAACACCAGCAATCCCACGGTGCTCACCGGCGGGTACAAACACAATGTGATTCCTGAGGCAGCAGAAGCACTGATTGATGTGCGATCCATTCCAGGCGAGCGTGACGCAGTAATGGCGCAGGTGAAGCAGCTCGTGGGCGATGAGATTGACGTTGAGATCGTGCACAGCGATATCGGTCTCGAGGTGCCTTTTGCCGGCGAAGCCATCGAAGCCATGCAGGCGGCACTGCTGAAGCATGATCCCGACGCCGTGTTCTTGCCGTACCTGCTTTCCGGAGGAACCGACAATAAGGCGCTCAGTCGTTTAGGCATCACCGGGTATGGGTTCGTCCCACTTCGCCTGCCTGCGGAGCTTGATTTCCCCGGCATGTTTCACGGCATCGACGAGCGAGTTCCGCTCGAGGCACTTGACTTCGGTCACTCGGTGCTTGTCGACCTGCTGCGCGATTATTGAGCTTCTGCGAGGCGCGCTAGTCTTGTCGGTGGTCTTGCCTCGCTCATGAGTGAGATCTGGCTGACGCCGAAGGAGTACAGGAATGGGAACGCTCGAAGCGATTCTGCTGGGCATCATTCAAGGGCTGACTGAGTTTCTTCCGGTGTCTTCGAGTGCGCACCTCCGCATTGCGAGTGAGCTGATGGGCATCGGTGACGCGGGCGCTGCGTTTACCGCCATTACGCAACTCGGAACAGAAGCAGCGGTGCTGGTGTTTTTCTGGCGGGACATTGTTCGGATCATTGGTCGCTGGTTCCGCTCGCTCACCGGCTCGGTTGCGAGGCGCGATCCCGACGCCTTGCTCGGCTGGTGGATCATTTTGGGGAGCGTGCCGATCGTCGTCTTCGGGCTGATTTTTGAAGATGCGATTGATCACACCCTGCGCTCGCTCTGGTTCGTTGCGATCGCGTTGATTGTCTTCGGTGTGCTGCTCGGCATTGCAGACCGCGTCGGGGCGCAACGATACGAGCTGACTCAGATGACGTGGAAGCACGCACTCATCTATGGTTTCGCGCAGGCGGCTGCACTCATTCCTGGTGTGTCGCGGTCAGGCGGAACCATCACCGCGGGCCGTTTGATGGGGTACACGAGGGAGCAGGCTGCTCGGTACTCATTCCTCCTCGCGATTCCCGCAGTGTTCGGTTCGGGCGGCTACAAGCTCGTGAAGTCGATCGGCGACCCAATGGCGACTCCGCTCATGCCGACCTTTCTTGCCACAATCGTTGCCTTCGTCGTCGCAATTGTCGTGATAAGTGTGTTCATGAAGTACATCTCACGAGGGAGCTTCATGCCCTTTGTGATCTATCGTGTCGTGCTTGGAGTGGTCATTATCGTGTTGCTATCGGTGGGCGTGTTGGAGCCCAATAGTGCCGCTGTCGCGGTGACTGCGGGAGGCTGATCACATGCGAACGTGGACTCCGCCTGAGCTCCCAGAGCTGCCTGGTACCGGACTCCCACCGCGGCTTTTTCACACTGCGGTCGGGCGAACGGTGCAACCGCCAATCGAAGACGGTCGGGCGACGCTCTATGTGTGCGGCATCACGCCATACGACGCGACGCATCTCGGCCATGCCGCAACCTATCTCGCGTTCGATTTGATGCTTCGCGCATGGCGTGACGCTGGAATTGCAACCGTCTATGCGCAGAATATTACTGACATCGATGATCCGTTGCTCGAACGCGCTCGCGACACCGGAGTGGACTGGCGGCAGCTTGCCGATGAGCAGATCCAACTGTTTCGCAGCGACATGCACCAGCTCTCGATGCTGCCACCCGAGCACTATGTCGCAGTGACCGAGTGTATTGACGACATCGCCGCAGCGGTGCTCCGGCTTCGTGAAATTGGGCTCGCCTATTCGGTGCCGACCGCAGACGCCGAGGGCGACGATTTGTACTTTGACACCCATGCGGCCCAGTCGCAGACCGAGTGGCGCCTCGGTGACGTTGCGCCGCTTGACCGCGCGACGATGAACATGTTGAGTGCTGAGCGTGGCGGTGACCCGGGCCGCGAAGGCAAGCGTGATCCGCTTGATCCACTGCTCTGGCGTGCAGCTCGCGAGGGTGAGCCAAGCTGGAGCTCAGCGGTGGGAGAGGGCCGGCCAGGCTGGCATATTGAATGCGCGGTGATCGCTCAGGCGGCACTCGGCAACGCCTTCACGGTGCAGGGAGGCGGTGCTGACCTCACTTTTCCGCATCACGAGTTCACGGCAGCCCACGCCACTGCGCTGTCAGACACACCGCTCGCGCACACATACTGCCACGCCGGATTGATCTCCTATCAAGGGCACAAGATGTCGAAGTCTCGCGGCAACCTGGTGCTTGTCTCTCGCCTGCTCGAAGCAGGGGTCGAGGCACCGGCCATTCGACTGGCGCTGCTCGCACATCACTATCGGTCTGAGTGGGAGTGGTTTGACGAAGATCTGCAGACCGCGAAGCGCAGGCTTGAGGCGTGGCGCATTGGTCTTGAACGATCTTCAGAACAACCCGTCGACGCTGTCACGGTCTTGCACCAGCTCCGTCAAGCGTTCGCCAATGATCTCGATACTCCGGTGATGTTGGCGACGCTTGATGCTGCCCTTGACCAGGGCGTCGACGACCCAGAACTTGTTCGCGATGCGATCAATGCGCTGTTGGGTGTGCGCCTCTAAGCGAGCTCGTCGTCATCGGGTTCGATGCTGAGAAACTTCTCAAACTCGTGCGCAATTGCTTCGCCGGTGGTCTCAGGAGCTGACGCTGCATCCCGTGCCTCCTCAAGCGAACGAATGTAGCGAGACATGTCCTCGTCGCCCGCGGCAATGCGGTCGATGTTCGCCTCCCAATCGTTGGCCTCGGTGAGCAATTCGCCCCGTGGAATCACCACATCAAGCAGTTCCTCAAGCTTGTCGAGAATCGCGAGTGTTGCCTTCGGTGAAGGAGCGCTGTGCACATAGTGTGGAATCTGAGCCCACAGCGACATGGTGGGCACGCCAGCGCGAGTCAGGGAAAGGTCAAGCACCGAGGTGATGCCGATTGGGCCCTCGTAGTCACTGCGTTCTGCGCCGGTGCGAGCGCGAAGCTCGGCATTGGGGCTCGTGAGGCTCGTGATAATTGGCCGTGAATGCGGTGAGTCAGAGAACAATGAGCCCAGCAGAATCACGCTGTCAATCTGCCAGATATCAATCAGATCGACTATTTCATCGGCAAAGGCGAGCCAATCGCGTGCGGGCTCGACGCCCGCGAGCAGAAACAGATCGTGAAACACTGAGCCATCGAGGCGACGCACGCGGTCTGCATCGTCGTTGTCTTCGCGCCCCGGCCGATGCACGGTGCCATAGAGGCGGGTTTCGGGCCAATCGATCACTCGCTCACCCGATTCGTCGAATGAAATCTTTGGCCGGTGAACCTGGAAGTCCACAAACCCGTCTGCACCAATTGCATGGATTGGCTCAGCGCCGAGCAATTCTCCGAGGTGCTGAAGCGCAGTGGTGGTCGCTGAGCCTGCGTCGCTCCATCCTTCAAATGCGGCAATGAGCACGCGTTCGGCGGCTGGCTGCGGGGAACCCTCTGTCATGCCCCCAAGAATAGCCGCCATCGCTGAGACGAACTGTCATGAGCACCCGGCTAGACTTTGCTGCGATGACTGACGAAAGACTCTCGGCCGTGCTGTGGGACATGGACGGCACGCTCATAGATACCGAGCCGCTGTGGATCGCTGCCGAGCACGCCCTGCTTGACCAGTATGGAATTGAGATGGGCCCAGACATTCCCGAACAATTGATCGGATCAGGTCTGCGCGACGCAGCCGAACTCTTTCGCGGCCTCGGAGTTCCTCTCTCCCATGAACAAATCATCGATGCATGGCTCGCCAGTGTTATCGCGGGTGCCTCGTCGACCCCGCCAATGTGGCGGCCGGGTGCCCTGGAACTGCTCGCATCGTTGCGCGAAGCACAGATTCCCTGTGCGCTCGTGACCATGTCCTATCGTTCTCTCGCCGATGAGGTCGTGAAGCTCTTGCCACCGGGAACATTTACCGCGGTGATCACTGGCGACGCCGTTGCTCATGAGAAGCCCCACCCAGATCCGTACCTGCGCGGTGCCGCGGCCCTCGGGGTCTCAATCGGCGCGTGCATCGCGATCGAGGATTCCCCGACCGGATTGCGATCAGCGGTGAGCTCTGGGGCGGTATCTCTCGGCGTGCCAAATCTTCTTCCACTGGATCATGCGCCCTCGCATGCACTGCTCCCGACCCTCGCCGGGGAATCTGCCGCCTCGTTCGGGGCGCGATTCCAGGCATTGCGTCAGACTGATCCAACCCCTCGAACACTCACTCCAGGAGCGCACTCCGCATGAACCAACAGCTTCCCGTCCCCAGCCTGAGTGGTCCGTTTGTGCACGGAGATCGAGTGCAGTTGACCGGGCCAAAGAACCGAATGAACACCATCACTCTGATCCACGGTGGTGAGTTCCACAGTCACTACGGCATGATTCGGCATGATGACCTGGTCGGACTGCCAGATGGCTCGGTCGTGACCAACACGGGGGGAGAACACTATCTCGCGTTGCGCCCACTGCTGAGTGACTTTGTGATGTCAATGCCGCGTGGCGCTGCCATTGTCTATCCGAAAGACGCCGCTCAAATCGTGTCCCTCGCAGACATCTTTCCCGGAGCTCAGGTGGTTGAGGCGGGTGTCGGCTCAGGCGCGTTGACGCTGCACCTGCTTCGAGCAGTTGGCCCGGCTGGCCAACTCCACTCATTTGAGCGACGCGAAGAATTTTCCGATATTGCCACAGCAAATGTCGCCGCATTTCACGGCGAAGTTCCTGCGAATTGGTCGGTGACCGTCGGCGACCTGCAGGCCCGGCTGCCTGAGCGGTGCCCCGATGGATCAATAGATCGAGTCGTGCTCGACATGCTTGCCCCCTGGGAATGCGTCACGGAAGTCGCCGATGCGTTGAAGCCGGGTGGTGTCTTGATTTGCTACGTGGCTACGGTGACGCAACTCTCGCGCGTTGTTGAAGAGGTGCGCCGATCGGGGCGGTTCACCCACCCTCAGGCCAATGAGACTCTCGTGCGCGGTTGGCACGTTGAAGGTTTGGCGGTTCGGCCAGACCATCGTATGGTGGCGCACACGGGCTTCTTAGTGACCGCGCGAAAGCTGGCTGACGGGGCGGTGCTGCCGCAGCCCAAGCGGCGGGCATCAAAGGGCGATTTCTCTGAAGACGATGTCGCCGCGTGGACCCCCGATCTTGTCGACGATCAGGCTGATGGATGGACCGAAGAGGCGATCGGGCAGCGGCAGAAGAGTGATCGAGTGTTGCGCAAGAAACTTCGAGATGCGCAACAACTCGTGCAGGCGCGGAGTGCTGACAGCAATCCTGAGACTGATCTCGGCTAAACTGACCGGGTTACTGCGTTCTTCGAGAGGTATTCATGCGCCGTCGTGCCTTTTCACTCACCGCTACACTCGCCGTGTTGAGCGCCGGTGTGCTGGTGGGTTGCTCACCGTTGCAGCCCGCTGATTCGTGCATTTCACCGNNTTGGCCCTGGGCCGTTGAGTGACAGCGTTTCGATTGCGGGAGATTCTGCGAGCACGCTGCGCGTGTCACTCAACGAGGGCTCGTCGGTGTTCGCTGCCCAGCGCAGTGTGATTAGTGAGGCTACCAACAGGGGTGCGGTCGTCACCGAAGGGGCGATCGTTGGCGCGAACGTTGCCTACATTGACTCGGTGACGGGTGAGGTGCTTGAAGTGTCGCCAACGTTCGGCACCGGGGAGGGTGACGCACTCTTTCTCGCAAACGCGCAAAGCAGCGCAATCGTAGCTGGCACGCTCTGCGCTGCAGTGGGCGACACCCTCGCGATCGCCTTGTCCGCAGATGAGAGCGCCGCAATGGGCATGCTCGACGGAAGTTTGGTGACGGTCGTTGAGGTCGTGAGTGCAAACGAGCCGCGCGCACACGGTGCGCACCGTTTGCTTCCTTCAGGGTTCCCCGCAGTCGCCATAAATGACCAGGGTCAGCCGGGAGTCGTGCTTCCGCCACAGCAAGCGCCGAGCGAGGTTCGCTCAGCCCTTCGCATCGAAGGCACCGGCGACATCGTGGCAGCCGATCAATCCGTCATCGGCAACGTGCTTACCGTCTCTTGGAGTGGTGCAGAATTGAAGAACACCTGGCCTCAGGGCCCGCAGAGCTTCGGCACCGAAGAACAGGCTGTTCAAGCAGGCGCAAGCTTCCGCTCGCAGCTCACCGGGTACCCCGTCGGCTCACAGGTCGTCGTCATTGAACCCGGCGACGGGGGAGCGACGGTCAGCGTCGTCGACATTCTCGCGGTGGCATAGCGGTTCAGGTGTCAAAGGGCTCAGCACGATCGGCCCGAGTGCCGAGTGAAGAACGGTTATTCAGTCTCGTTCTTGCTCTGGTGGCGAGCCCACAGGGCGTGACCCGAGCTGAACTGCTGTCGAGCGTGTATGGGTACGCACATCGAGCGGACGACGCGAGTGCGAGCGCTGCAATCGAGCGGCAATTTGAACGAGACAAAGAGCAGATCCGTCTCTTGGGCATTCCGCTTGAGACACTCGACTCTCCGCTGGAGCCAGGCAATAACCAGCTCACGCGGTACCGTATCTCAAAAGAGCGACTGCAACTCCCCGAAAGTGTGCGATTTGGTGAGGATGAGCTTGCGATGCTGCGCATCGCATCGTTCGCCTGGAGCGAAGGAAGCCTCGAATCGGAGGCTCGCTGGGTTGCGATGAAGCTTGCGTCACTTGGCGCAAACGTGGATGTGCAGCACATCGGCGTCGCGCCACGATTGACAATCTCGGAGCCATCAGCGGCAGCGTTGCAACAGGCGATCGAAGCTCGACGTGCAGTCACCTTTGACTACCAACTCCCAGGTCGTGATACGCCGCTCAGTCGGCATGTCGCTCCGCTTCGACTCCATCAGGCAGATGGTCGGTGGCATCTCGTCGCATACGACCTTGATCGCGAAGCACCGAGGGTGTTCCTCCTGCAACGAATCACCTCGCGGGTGACGCTCCTCTCGGAATCGTTCTCGCCAGAGCTTCTGAACGAGGTTCCCGACGCAATTGAAGCGCTCGAGGCACTGGTCACCTCTCAACCTGCGCTCGTGTCGGTCGAGCCGGGGTCCATTGCTCAGGCGCGCCTTGCGACACGTGTGCGCACCGAGCAAAGCTCCATTGAGTTCACAGTGGATTCAGACAGTCACGAGAGCATGTCCAGTGCTGCCACGAACCTGAGACTCCATACCCTTGACTATTTTGTGCTTGCCGATGAAATCGTTGGCCTTGCGGGTGAAGCGGTTGCTCGCGAACCATCGGTGCTGAGAGCACGTGTCAGCGAGGTGCTGCACCTCATTCGTTCCCAGCACACCGATGCGTTGTCAGGGGATAACTCGTGACGAAACCCATGCACACTGCCGACCGGGTCATGCTGCTGATGGCGCTGATTCCATATTTGAAGGAACACGGGCCAACAACGGTCAATGACCTGGCAGTGACATTCCATGTGGAGCCTGGGATCCTTCGCAAACTCGTTCGGTTCTTAGGCGTGGCTGGCGTGCCGGGAGAAACCCTCACTTATCAACACGAAGACCTGTTCGATATTGACTGGGATGCGCTTGAACAAGACGACATCGTGCACCTCACGCAGACCGTCGCCGTCGATGACACGCCACGGTTTTCTTCGAGAGAGACGGTGGCTCTCATGGCGGGTCTGCAGGTGTTGCAAACCGTATTGCCAGAGCCGATGCGCAGCAGCGCCGAGCGTGCGGCCGAGAAGCTCGCGCGCGTTGAACCCGTCACAGATGGCTCCGCAGGACTTTCCCTCAGCGCCGCTTCACCGGATGAGCGAATCACGTTACTCGCGAGTGCGATCGCTCAACACAAGCAGTTGCGTTTCGAGTACCGCTCGGTTTCAGGTGACGTGACCGAACGTACCGTTGATCCGCTCACCCTCCGTCAACGCGGAGACCGCTGGTACCTACGAGCCCACTGTCACGACCGCAATGATTCTCGAACCTTCTTGGTTGATGGTATTCGCTCGCCCGTGGTTCTCGCAGACGATGCCGAACACGACGCGAAAGATGACGAGCCGTCGAGGTTTCCAAGTGAGCTCACCTCAGTATCTGCCCACATTCGAGTTCGGCCACATGCGCTGCATTTGATCGCAGATTTTACGCCGCAGCTGGGCGACTTCGACGACGGGGGATGGGTGCGCGGCACCGTCGAACTCCGACACGCGCAGACCGCGGTGCGGCTCGTGCAGGCTGCCCCTGGTCTCGTCGTCGTTGATGGCCCCGACGCAGCCCGTGAGGCGGTGCGCCTCTGGGCTGAAGATGCGGCAGCAGCATACGACGAGTAACGAGCGTTCACCCAGAAGTACCTGGATAGAATGTGCGGGTGGCAGAGAAACGGCAGGGGCGCAAGAACGTCGAAGGGCGCATGAGCCTCGGCGCACACCTGATTGAGCTGCGCAACCGACTCCTCATCGCCGGTATTGCAATCGCCATAGCTCTCGTCGCCGGTTGGGTGCTCTCTGAGTGGGTCTGGGACGTGTTGCGTCAACCCATTGATGAACTGAACGAGAGCGGTCGTGACGCCCTCATCCAATACACCGATGTCACCAGTGGCTTCGACACGAAAGTGCAGATCTCCCTCTTCATCGCAATTCTGATTGCAAGCCCAGTCTGGCTCTATCAAATCTGGGCATTCATTGTTCCTGGTCTCACAAAGAAGGAAAAGTGGTACGCCATTGGTTTCCTTGGTGCCGCGATCCCGCTGTTCTTAGGAGGGGTCTACGCCGGGTGGAGCGTGCTGCCCAACATTGTGCGTCTCATGGCTATGTTTCAGCCAGACGAAGATGCGTTTAACATGACCGCGCGAGCGTACCTCGACTTCACGATCAAACTTCTGCTTGCTGTTGGCGTTGGCTTTGTCTTCCCGGTGCTCCTCGTGATCCTGAACTTCATTGGTGTGCTGCGTGGTGCCTCAATTTTGAAGAGCTGGCGCATGGCGATTCTGCTGATCATTCTCTTTGCTGGCATCGCAACCCCCGCAGCCGACCTGTTGAGCATGTTTCTGCTTGCCGCGCCAATCGTGCTGTTGTATTTCATCGCGGGTGGCATTGCCGTGTGGCACGACCACATTGCAGATAAACGAGCTGCACATCAGTTGGCCGAGTATGGCATTGAATTGACCGAAGAAGACAACGAGGCGGCCTCGATCAAGCTGCCTTCCTTTGGCAAGCGTTCGCGGTCTCGCGACACCCCGCCCGAAGCCGACACTCATGAAGAGCCAACGTGACCGAACAGACTGCTCAAGACACCTCCTATCCGGTGCTCGAAGCGTTTCGCAGACGGTTAGATTTTCCGCTTGACCAGTTTCAGGTCACTGCGTGTGAGCGGCTCGAAGACGGTCGCAGTGTGCTGGTCGCAGCGCCGACGGGGTCTGGGAAAACCACTGTGGCCGAGTTCGCCGTGTTTCTTGCTCGCAGGGAGCACAACGCGAGAATTTTCTACACGGCGCCCATTAAGGCGCTCTCAAATCAAAAGTTTCGCGAACTCTGCAGCGAGTATGGTGACGATGAGGTGGGCCTACTCACCGGAGATGTCAATATCCGGGGTGATGCTCCCATCGTGGTCATGACCACAGAAGTGCTGCGCAACATGATCTATGCCGAGAGTGCAGCGCTCACCGATCTCGCGTTTGTCGTGCTCGATGAAGTGCATTATCTCGGGGACCGGTGGCGCGGGGCGGTATGGGAAGAAATCATTCTGCACCTGCCGACGACGGTCCGCCTTGTTTCGTTGTCAGCCACAGTCTCCAACGCAGAAGAATTTGGCGATTGGATGCACGCGGTTCGCGGCGATACCGATGTGGTGCTGAGCGAGCACCGACCTGTTCCGCTCTATCAGCACGTGTTGACGCGAAAAGCACTGTTACCGCTCTATGCAAGTGACGATGGGGAACTCGCCCTGCGGGGTCGGGTGAATCCCGAGCTCCGCAAGCTTGCACAGCAGTCAAAGAGCCACGAGGGTAGCGGGCGGCAACGAGAGAGTCGCGCCCACAACGGCGATCGCTACCGCTCGCATCGAAATCGAAGTCGAGGTGCCGCTCCAGTGCGGCGGCAATCGAGAATCCGACGTTCTGACATGGCGCGGGCACTCGACGAAATGGGCCTCCTGCCTGGCATTGTGTTTATCTTCAGCAGAAATGGGTGCGACCAGGCTGTTGCGCAGTGCCTGCATGACGGTGTGCGCTTGACGAGTCGTGAGGAACGCGATGAAATTCGGCGCGTCATCCATCAGGCCGTGGATGGGCTCAGCGACGACGAGCGTGCCGTACTGGGTGTGAGCACATGGATATCTGGCCTTGAGCGCGGTATCGCTGCCCACCACGCGGGGCTGCTGCCTCAGTTCAAGTCTGCGGTTGAGACGCTGTTTCAACGAAAACTGGTGAAGCTGGTGTTTGCCACCGAGACGCTCGCTCTCGGCATCAACATGCCCGCCCGGTCGGTCACCATCGAGAATCTCGAAAAGTTCAACGGTGAGCAGAGGCTGCCGTTAACATCGGGGGAGTACACACAGCTCACGGGTCGGGCCGGGAGGCGAGGCATCGATCACGAGGGTCACGCAGTCGTGGTCTGGGATCAGAACCTCGACATCGAGACGCTTGCCCACCTGGCCTCGGCACGGTCATTTCCGGTGCGATCCCGGTTTGTACCGACTCCAAACATGGCTGTCAATCTCTTGCAGCGCATGACACCCGCTGATGCGCGCGACATTCTTGAACTGAGTTTCGCGCAGTTCCAAGCCGATCGAGCAGTGGTAGATCAGGCGCGGGAGCTTCGCAACGAACAGGAGTCCCTGGCCGGATATGAGCGGGCGGCACGACGCGCTTCCGGTTCCGAGAAGAAGCGATGGGAAGATCGCGCCCGAAAGCTGCGCAAACAGATCGAGCGAGGGCGCCGTCGTGTGGAGGCTCGCAGCGGTAGCATCGCCCGAACGTTTGATCGCGTTGTCGCAGCATTGACCGAGCTTGACTACCTTGACAACGAGAAGGTCACAGAGTGGGGCCTGGTGCTCGCGAGAATTTACGGCGAGCGCGACCTTCTTGTCGCTGAGTGCCTGCGACATGACGTGTGGCGCGGCATCGATGCTCCCGGATTCGCCGCACTGTGCTGTGCCCTCACCTATGAACCGCGGAGAGACGGCGAAGCTGAGGGTCGGTGGCCCGGAGGCACGTTCCGCCCTGCCTTCGAACACACGCTTGATCTCTGGGAGCACCTCACCGCTCTCGACGAGCGCCAGTATCTGGCAGGAGCTGACGCGCCTCATGCTGGTCTCGCCTCTGCGATGCAGGGGTGGGCACAGGGGTGGAGTCTCACCCGCACCCTCGAAGAAGCAGACATCGGGGCCGGAGATTTTGTTCGGTGGGCGAAGCAGACGATCGATCTGCTTGACCAGATCGCTCAAGCAGCCGAGCACGCGGAAATCGACGTTGATCGTCTTGGCGCGATTGCTCAGCTCGCTCGAGAAGCGAAGCGTCGTATTCGACGCGGAATTGTCGAAACCTCGAGCAGCGCATGAGTGGGCCGCGTCGACTACCGAGTTGGCTGGCTCTGGTGTTCGCGGCAGCCGGAGGGTTTGCACTCGATCTCGCGTCGCCGTCGGTTGCCTGGTGGCCAGCCGGAATGATCGGTGCACTGCTGATCCTGGCTTCGGTGTGGCATCAGCGTGCAATGCTGGGGTGTGTCGCAGGTGCGGTCGCTGGTGCAGCATTTTGGTTGCCACACATCTCGTGGCTCACGCTGTATCTTGGCCCGATCCCGTGGCTCGCGCTGAGCACCGTCATGATCGCATGGTTCGCGCTCTTCGGGTTGCTTGCGGCCATCACCACTCGTGCGCTCAACGCTCTGCGGTGGCCCCTGTGGGCGCGCATCCTGGCGCAAGCCTTCGCAGTTGCTGGACTCTGGGTCTTGCGCGAACAGCTGCAAAGCACCTGGCCCTACGGTGGTTTCGCGTGGGGCCGTCTGGCGCATACTGTGGCAGAGAGTCCTCTCGTGAGTGTGGTCTCTTGGATTGGGTTCGCGGGACTCACCGGTGCAATGGCTCTGGCCTGCGCTCTGATTATTGCGGTGGCTTTCGGCCGCGGGAGATCGCTCCCGGCAGTTGCGTTGGTTTCGCTGCTGACCGTCTCGGCCGTGAGCTGCGGGCTGCTCGTTACTCCCGCTCCGCTCGAATCGCTCGGTAGTGTCCGGGTGGCCGCGGTGCAGGGCAACTCAAAGTCAGGTATTTTTGACGATCGTGAAAATGGGGACGTCTTTCAAGATCACCTTGACACGACCCGAACACTGATCGAGCAACTCGAGGCATCGGATCAGACCGTCGATGTGATCGTCTGGCCGGAAAATAGCGCGGAGTTTCAAATCACCGAACAGCACGAGCGTCTCCGGGCGCTGCGTGCGCTCTCGCGCCGCGCTGACGCGCCGATTGTCGTTGGGGCGATCCTGAGAGATGAGGGCGAGGTCTACACCAATAGCTCCCTCGTGATCTCGGCGAGCAGCTCAATCGATGAGCGTTACGATAAGCGTCGCCCGGTGCCATTCGCTGAGTACATGCCAAATCGTGATTTCTTTCACGCACTCGTTCCTGATCTCGTTGACTTGGTGCAACTCGATTATGCCTTCGGACAACGCTCTGCGGTGCTCACCGTGCCAACGCGTAACGGCGATGTGCTGGCGGGCATCGCAATCTGTTTTGACATCATTTTCGATGAGCACGCGGTTGCGATGAGTGCCGACGGGGCAGAGGTGATTTTCGCTCAAACCAATAACGCTGACTTTGGTGAGACCGACGAGAGCGCCCAACAGTTGCAGATCGCGCGGTTGCGTGCTGTCGAAACAGGGCGCGCGCTGGTAAATATTTCTACGGTCGGAACAAGCGCGATTGTGGCGCCCGACGGTTCTGATCTTGACGCACTGACCCCATTTACCGCGGATGCAATGGTGGCGGAGGTGCCTCTCGTGACCGGTAATACACCCGCCATGACCTATGGGGCGGGAATTGCTGCGCTCTGGATGGTCATCGGCATCACCGGTGTGCTGCTGGCTGGTGCGATTCGACTCGCGAAACGCACACGCGGCTAGCGCTTCGCGGCCCCTCGACGTGCGCGAAGGAGCTGCAACCGTTCCTCAAGGAGCTCCTCAAGCTCTTCCCGACTGCGCCGCTCCAGCAGCATGTCCCAGTGCGTTCGCTGCTGCTGCTCTTTTTCCTCGAACTCCACTCGTGCAGCACGGCCAGCGTCATCATCGAGAAAACCGAGTTCACCGCTTCTCGGATCAAACCACTCAGGGGGAGCCTCGGCTTCCGCTTCAAACATCACGGTAAACCGTGTGCCACGATCGGTGAGGTACTCCACCCGCTTTCGAGGAGCAAACTCGATGCCATGCTCGCCCTGCAGGCTCGTCGCACCAATTCGTGCTCCGCGAAGTGTCCGTTCTGCCATGAGAACCTCCTCGTTCCCGCTGAATGGGGAAGCAGACGCCAGATTTGATGTCGCTCCACTTGCAGGGTAGCGCGATGCGAGCCCAAGCGGGGCGATTTGTGCTCGGATTGTCATATTGAGTCACTACGCTGGAACGTATCACGGCACAGATCATGACCGAAGGAGCCCATCTTGACCTTCCCACTCGAACCAGCCAGCCTCACTGGAAAGCGCGCCCTCATCACGGGGTCATCTCGTGGCATCGGCGCAGATACGGTGAGTTACCTCGCTGCAGCCGGCGCAGATGTGGTCGTGAACTTTCGCAATAAGGCCCCTCGTGCTGAAAAGCTTGCGCAGCAGCTGCGCGAGCACGGCGGGCGCGTATTGGTGCAGGGCGCAGACCTCACCGATGACGCCTCGCTTCAGGCGATGTTTTCTGCCGTGCAGCAGGAGTTTGGCGGGCTCGACATCCTGGTGCTGAACGCATCCGGCGGCATGGAGAGCGGCATGGGCGAGGATTATGCGCTGCGTCTCAATCGAGATGCTCAACTCGCAGTGCTTGACGCGGCGTTGCCGCTGCTCGGCGAGGGATCGCGCGTGGTGTTCGTGACGAGCCATCAGGCGCACTTCATTCACACCACGCCGACAATGCCTGAGTACGAACCGGTTGCGCGGTCGAAGCGAGCGGGTGAGGACGCGCTTCGCGAGCGCATTGATGAACTCACAGAACGAGGCATCGACTTCGTCGTGGTTTCTGGTGACATGATCGAGGGAACGGTCACGGCCACCCTGCTCGAACGTGCGAACCCAGGTGCGATTGCAGAGCGCCGTGAGAGTGCGGGCAAGCTCTACAACGTGTCAGAGTTCGCAGCTGAGATCGCACGCGCGGTGGTGGAGCCGGTGCCGGATGATCACACCCGGCTCATCGGTGATGTCTCATCGTTCCGTGCTGAATAGCGACAACGATGCACGTCGTGATGCGCTGACCCCTCGAGGTGCCAGTTTCACGGCGCTGAACGCGGAGGTGTTCGGTAGGCTCCGCCGAGATATGCAACGAGCTGATTATGACCGGACCCACATTGATGCGTTGATTGGGGCAGAAGAACACTCGGCCTGTGCGCGAGGCGTCTTTGGGCCAGCTCGCACACACCTTGAGGCTCACCCACCATCGCCACTTCGCACGCTCTGCGAGCTCTTCATCCTCGGCGCCTCGGTGAGTGTCGAATCACTTGCCGACGCTTTTCCTGAGCTCACCGTTGAAGACGCCTTCGCGATGGGTCTGCTCGTCGATGACGGACACGACAGGGCCCGTGCTGCACTTTCGCTCGCTGCGGTCGAACTCCCTGATCCAGATGGCCTCAGCCCGGCGGCGCAGCGCACCTGGTGGTTTGTGTCAGACCTGGACGACTCAATTCGGAGAGGACCGGCAGAGCCTGATCATGTGATGGGCGTAGGCGCCGCGACCCGATCGCTGCTCGCTCAAATACCACGCCCGCACGCACTCTCCGCTGGCTCTGTGTCAGCGCTCGATCTCGGCACCGGGTGCGGTGTGCTCGGACTGTGGCTTTTGGCGGCAGGAGCAGCTGAGGTAATTGCGACTGACGTTTCTCTACGGGCGCTTGAGTTTGCGTGGGCAAATGCGCACCTCAATGGTGTGCGCGCGGTCAGGCCAGGGGAGTCCACCTCGGGGGCTTCCCCCTCATTGCAGTTGAAACTGGGAAGTCTCTTTGATCCGGTGCGGGAGCAGCGCTTCGATCTCATCGTGACGAACCCACCGTTCGTCATTACCCCGCGAGCTTCAGCCGCGGTTCCGGCGTATGACTACCGTGACGGTGGTCAGGTGGGTGATGCGCTCGCTGAGTCAGTGGTTCGAGCTGCACCAGCGCATCTGGTGCCCGGTGGCCTGCTCGTCATGCTTGCGAACTGGGAATACCAGTGGGGTGAGAGCGGGCACGATCGAGTCGCGTCCTGGATCGAGGACGCGTCGACCACTGCTGCGGCACCGCTCGGTGCCTGGGTCATTGAGCGCGATCGAGTGTCACCGCTGCAGTACAGCGAAACCTGGGTGCGTGACGGAGGGGCGAGGCCCGGCACTGAGGCATACGATGAACTGCTCGGAGCCTGGCTCGAGGATTTCTCCGTGCGCAAGGTGACATCGATTGGGCTCGGTCTGATTCGCTTGATTCGCAGCGACACAGAAGCACCCGCAGGTACCACGCGCGTGGAGCAGGCATCTGGCACCCTCGCGCTTTCCGTCGGCGATGTGTTTCTCGACGTACACCGACGTTCGATCCACACGGATCAGCTCCCAAACGAACAGATTCTCGCGACACATTGGCTCCGCGAGAACGGCGTCTCAGAGTTTCGTGAACACACACCCGGCGTTGACGCGCCACGGGCGATCACGCTCACGGCCACGCAACCCGTCGCACGAACCATTGAGGTTGATCCGGTGCTCGCAGCGGCGGTTGGCGCCTGTGACGGTGACCTGAGCATGGGACAGATTGCTGGAGCTTTGGTGACACTCCTTGACGTGGACCTCGGGGAGTGCGAGGAAGCGCTGTGTGATGGGGTCAGGGAACTGGTCTGGTGCGGCGTACTCGCGGCTGCTGACGAGTAGACTGGCGGGGATATGCTTCGCACGATTGATCTCCGCGGCCAACGGTTTACGCCGGCTCAACTTCTTCGCACGGTGCCGCGAGCGGCAACCGGCACGTCAGCCGCGCTCGAGCGGGTGCAACCGCTCGTTGACGCGGTGCGTGACCACGGTGAGACTGCGCTGCGAGAGCAAGCGCTGGCGTTTGACTCGGTTGAGGGCCACACCCTGCGGGTCGACCCCGCAGACATCGTTGCTTCGCTTGAGCGGTGCCCAACCGAGGTGCGTGAGGCGTTAGAGCGCCTCATCAGCCGTCTGCGCCAGGCTTCAGCCGCGCAGGTGCCCGAATCTCGGGTCACCGACATCGGTGATGGTGCTCGGATTGTGCAGCGTTGGCAGCCCGTGTCACGCGTGGGGCTCTACGCTCCTGGAGGCAAAGCGGCGTACCCGTCGTCAGTGATCATGAACGCCGTTGCGGCCCAGGCAGCCGGAGTGCCAAGCCTGGCGCTCGCATCACCACCGCAGCGCGAACAGGGGGGAGCGCCCCACGATGCGGTGCTCTGGGCTGCCGCACTTGCCGGAATTACCGAGGTCTATGCCATCGGCGGAGCCGGTGCGATTGCGGCATTCGCCCATGGCGTCCCCACAATTGGGCTCGATCCGGTCGACGTGGTGGCTGGCCCCGGCAACATCTATGTGGCCGCGGCGAAACGCGCGGTGTCTGGCCTCGTCGGGATCGATAGTGAAGCTGGCACCACCGAGATCTTGGTTATCGCCGATGGCTCAGCGGACGCATCATTCATTGCGGCTGATCTGATCAGCCAGGCAGAGCATGATGAAGCTGCCGCATCGGTGCTCGTCACCGACTCTCCAGAACTTGCGCAACGGGTGTCGACGGCTATTCAGCAGCAGGCTCCACTCACTCGGCATGCGGCTCGGGTTGCTGAGGCACTGAGCGGGCCACAGTCGGCGATCATTCTGGTTGATGGTCTGCAGGCTGCCGCTGAGGTGTCGAATGCGTATGCGCCTGAGCATCTCGAGATTCAGACCGCTGAGGACGAGGCTGTGCTTGCACAGATCACTAATGCAGGCGCAGTCTTTCTTGGATCGTATACACCGGTCAGTCTCGGCGATTACCTTGCCGGGTCGAATCATGTGCTGCCAACGGGTGGCACTGCTCGATTTGCCGCTGGCCTCGGAGCACATACCTTCTTGCGACCGCAACAGGTCGTGTCTTACAGCAAGACGGCCCTGGCCGAAGTGACCGACTCCCTGCTTGCGCTCGCTGAGGCCGAAGGCTTGCCCGCGCATGGTGAAGCTGTGTCGATTCGTCGTGAAGTGAAAGAGTAAATTCATGCATTGTCCGTTTTGTCGACATCCAGATAGCCGTGTTATCGACTCTCGCACCAGTGATGACGGTCTCTCCATTCGACGCCGAAGGCAGTGCCCAGAGTGTGGGCGCAGGTTCAGCACCACCGAAACTGCGAGTTTGACCGTGATTAAGCGCTCCGGCGTGGTTGAGCCATTCAGTCGCGAAAAGGTGATGAGTGGTGTGCGCAAGGCCTGCCAGGGTCGACCGGTGACGGAGAGCGATCTGGCGATCCTCGCCCAGCAGGTTGAGGAGTCTGTGCGGTTGACCGGCCAAGCACAACTCGATGCCAACGATATCGGGCTGGCCATTTTGCCTCACCTGAGAGAGCTGGATGAAGTCGCCTACCTGAGGTTTGCCAGCGTGTACCAGGCGTTCGAGAGTCTTGATGATTTCGAGACCGCCATCGGTCAGCTGCGCGACGAGCACGCGGCTGCTCACTCCGACGGCGAGGCACGAGTGACAGGTGGTGCGCGGTGAGCGTCTACGATCTGCTCTTCCGTGGGGTGCTGCGGCATCTCGATACAGAGCGCGCGCACGCGCTCGCGGTTCCAGTGATTCGCGCTGCACGGTACGGTGGTGCGCTATTGCGAGGGTTCACCGCGCCCGATCCACAGCTCAGAGTTGAGGCGCTTGGGATGACGTTTCCGAGCCCGTTCGGCATTGCAGCCGGGTTCGATAAGAACGCTGAAATGGTGTTGGGGCTCGGTGCACTGGGCTTCGGTCATGTCGAGGTTGGCACCCTGACACAGCATGCGCAAGAGGGAAACCCGAAGCCGCGAATGTTTCGGCTTATCGAGGATCGCGCGCTGATCAATCGCATGGGGTTCAACAACCGCGGCACGAACGACGCCGTCTCACGCATCGAACGCGCGCGTCTCGCGGGGCGGCGACCCGTCATTGGTGTGAACATCGGCAAGAGCCGAGTCACTGAGCTCGAGCATGCGACTGCTGACTATGTGTACAGCGCTCAGCGGTTAGCACCACTCGCTGACTATCTTGCAATCAATGTCAGCTCTCCGAATACTCCGGGGCTCCGCGGGCTGCAGGAACTCGAAGCGCTCGAACCGCTCCTTCGTGACGTCAAACAGGTGGCTGATGGCACCCCGGTGCTCGTAAAGATCGCCCCCGACATGAGTGACGAACAAATTGACGGCATCGTTGCTCTCGCGCTCAGACTCGGCCTTGATGGCATCATCGCGACAAATACCACGGTCTCACGGGAGGGACTCGCTCCATCGCCTGCAGAGCTGGAGCGCATCGGTGCTGGTGGACTCTCGGGTGAACCGCTCCGAGCTCGCTCACTTGAGGTGCTCTCCCGGATTCGAACAGTAGCTCCAGCGCCTGAGTTCTGCGTGATCTCCGTGGGGGGAGTGTCCACCGCAGACGATGTTCTTGATCGGCTCAGCGCAGGGGCGACCCTCGTGCAGGGGTACACCGCGTTTATTTACGAGGGACCACTCTGGGCGCGCACCATTAATCGTGGGTTGGTTCGGCTCGGGTGGCAGTCACCCAGCGCTGCTCGGGTGCGAGTTACTCGGGGAACTGAAAGCGCTTGACCTGCGGCTTCGGCATCCGGAGCAACCTGAACTGGAATGCGCGCATTGCTGCGTACCAGCGGAAGCCCGGCTGCACATTCTCTGCGCCAAACTTGGTAGCGAGTCTGCGCTTGAGGTTGATGCCAAGGAAGACGGCGTCAATGATTGACAAGCCGAGGTAGCCCCAGATTGCAATCATGCTCGCGATCTGCCACTGAGCCGGCAAGAACGTCATAAGAAGAATCACGAGCATCGCGGGAATCAAGAACTCACCAATGCTCAGACGTGCGTCAACATAATCGCGTACATAGCGACGCTGCGGCCCACGATCACGGGCGGTGAGATACCGTTCATCTCCCTGCATCATGCCAACGCGCGCGCGCTCGCGCACTTCAGCGTCCTTTTGGCGCTGTGCTTTGCGCGCGGCCTTGTCTTTTGACGCGACTAAGGGTTGCGCTTTTGCAGCCTGCGCCTCGCGGCGTGTTGGAGTGGGGCGGCCTTTTCCAACTGATTGTTCTGCCTGCTCGTTCTCTGCGTCGGCAGCGTTGGTCTGTGACACGCCAGCTTCCCTTCATCAGCATGAGGGGAAGGCTTGCGTGCTTTCCCCAGTTCCTATCTCACCAGAATAGCGGGTCGTCACTGACCTCTGCCTGCACTGGGTAGACTGGTCGTTATGAGTAAGACTGCGACAGAGCCGGCTCACGGGGTCACACTGACCGAGGCCGCAAGGGACAAAGTGCGCGCACTGCTCGAGCAAGAGGGCAGGGACGACTTGCGACTGCGCATTGCAGTGCAACCGGGTGGGTGCTCAGGCCTCATCTATCAACTGTATTTTGACGAGCGCACGCTTGAGAACGACGCAATCGTTGACTTCGATGGCGTCGAGGTGGTCGTTGACGACATGAGTGTCTTGTATCTCGCGGGGTCTTCGATTGGCTTTGAAGACACCATTCAAAAGCAGGGCTTCACAATTGACAACCCGAATGCCGAGGGAAGCTGCGCCTGCGGCGATAGTTTCAGCTAGCAACACTCCCGCTCGTGTTCAGTAAACCCTCAGCTTCGCGCTAAGCTAGTTCACAAGTCATCGACTCTGCCCTGATTTGGGCGGCATAATGAAAAATTCGAAAGGTATGCGGTGCGTTCCAATCGTCGAATGAAAATGGCCCTCACGGGTGTCGCGCTGAGCGCGGCGGTTGCGCTTGCTGGCTGTACGCCGGCCCAACAGCGCGGGTTCCTGCCAGAGGGATCGACCGATGCTACGAACCACACTGAGGGCATCACCGCCCTGTGGGTGAACTCGTGGATCGTCCTGCTCGGGGTGGGTGTGATCACCTGGGGTCTTGTCATCTGGGCGACCATCGCATACCGTCGACGCAAGGGGCAGACCGGTCTGCCCGTCCAGTTGCGTTACAACATGCCTATCGAGACCTTCTTTACTGTGGTTCCCGTCGTGCTGATCCTCGCGTTCTTCGCATTTACCGCGCAAGAGCAGACCAAGATCGAAGCTCGCTACGATGATCCTGAGGTCACGATTGAAGTGTTCGGCAAGCGCTGGGCATGGGACTTTAACTACCTCGATGAAGACGTGTACTTCCAGGGCGTGCAGGTACAGACCGACGACAACGGTTCGGCAATCCCCGAGACGATGCCGGTGCTCTACCTGCCAGTCGGCAAGACCACTGAGCTTCGCATCGAGACCCGTGACGTTATTCACTCATTCTGGGTCGTCGAGTTCCTGTACAAGAAGGACATGATTCCGGGTCAGACCAACTACATGTCATTCACCCCCGAGAAGGTCGGCACCTTCATGGGCAAGTGCGCCGAGCTCTGCGGCGAATACCACTCGATGATGCTCTTTGAAGTCAAGGTCGTTGAGCAGGCAGAGTACGACACCTACATTGAGTCACTCAGGGCTCAGGGCAACATTGGCAGCGTCGGAGAAGATCTGAACCCGAACCAGGATCTCTTCTACGGCGACGAGTCGCTCGCACAGAACGCGTAACGAGAAGCAGGTATAGAGAAATGAAGAAGGGCAACGTCATCGTTTCGTGGCTCACCTCCACGGATCACAAGGTGATCGGATACATGTACCTGATCAGCTCTGTCGTGTGGTTCATGATCGGTGGCCTCATGGCGCTGATCATCCGCGCGCAGCTGTTTGCGCCAGGGCTTGAGATCGTCGCAACGAAAGAGCAGTACAACCAGCTCTTCACNNTGCACGGCACCATCATGCTGCTGATGTTCGCGACCCCGCTCTTTGCTGGGTTTGCGAACGTGCTGATGCCACTGCAGATTGGCGCCCCAGACGTGGCATTCCCGCGTCTGAATGCCTTTGCATTCTGGCTCTACACCTTTGGATCGTTGATCGCTGTGGGCGGCTTCCTCACCCCACAGGGTGCGGCTTCGGTCGGCTGGTTTGCATACGCGCCGCTGTCTGACGCAACATTCTCGCCGGGTGTCGGTGGAAACCTCTGGGTGCTGGGTCTCGGCATCGGTGGCTTCGGCACGATTATGGGCGGTGTGAACTTCATCACCACCATCATCA
>LSQX01061539.1_pt2 | contig 24296 bp, 19 predicted proteins | sample 654561 | NCBI WGS metagenome assembly LSQX01 (sample SAMN04489861, study PRJNA283612) | anaerobic digester metagenome | isolation source: 4 biogas reactors fed with cattle manure at either 37C or 55C with and... | place: Denmark: Kongens Lyngby | collected 2014
ATGCGGCAAAAATGTGACGAGCAGAACCGCTCCCATGGAGCGGCCCCGCTGTGAAATCAGGCTGGAAATTTGATGGCCATCGAGGTAGTAGTGCACGACCGAGTAACCGATACAGTAAAGTGCTTTTTCGCCTTTTCCGGCGGTATCCGCGGACAGTTGCTCCTGTGCCTTTTTAACCCCTTCCATCTCCAGCTCGAGTACTGCTTCGGGAGTTATCCGCTGCTGAGGGTCCAGTTCCCGCCTGACTTCTACTGAAAGGGTGGTCAGGGCCCTCCCGGCAGCAGCAACTGAAACCCGTTGCAGCTTAACCTGGAGCTTCTTTTCAAGCTTCTTTTTAACCGTCAGGGCGGTTTCCGCCACTCCTTCAATATTATGGATCTGCCCGTCCAGCATATTTCTGGCCGGGTGCTCCGCAGTTTCGACATGCAATATCCTGATTTTGCCATTTTCAGAATAGCCTACCAGCCCGACGATGGTCCGCGTTCCTATGTCGAGGGCAAAGATCAGCTTCTCCGGATCGAACACCTTGTTGCCCACAGCTTCCGCACACCTCTCCCCAAAGCTCTTTTCCCTTAATTCGCTTTATTTTGCAACATTTCCTGCCAAAAAAATGCCGGTTGTCCCGGTTATTGCCATTTTATTACGGTATCGGTTGCCAGCACAGAAGGGTAAACTGCCGCGTGAGAGAAGAAAGATCCCAGAGCGGAGATAATATTTCTTCAAGGCCTTTGGGATGGGCTTCAGCGAAATACCGCCGATACTTGTAGCCCGGCTGGATGAAATCACTAAACCTGTTGGGGGGTATGGTTTCATAGACTTTCAAGCATATGTAAAATATGGTATGCTGACTTCAGTTACATTACCACCCAGAACACATGACCAGCTACAAATAGCTGAAAAAGCCGTCCGGTTCTTATCCAACAGTTTAATCGTCGGTAGGCTATCAATCACCACATAAATAGATAGAAGGTGACGATATGAAAGCAGTAGTAAAATTTTAGCTTTACTGTTTATTGCTGCCTTATTGATACTTAACGGATGGTTTTATCTGGCCGGCATGGCTTTGGAGCAGACCATATTAAGCAGCGATTACTATCAGAAGCTGAATGAGGAAATCGGGTATATCGATCAGATCTATGATGCGGTGCTGGCGGAACTGAAGGAGGAGCTCTTGGCGGAAATGCCGCCAGGAACCGCCGGAAAGGTTCGGGAAGAGTTTTTGGAGAGTTTTGATGAAATATTTTTAGACGCCTTTCCCAGGGAGTGGCTTGAGGTTAATTTTCTTCTTGCGGTGGACAATTTACTGTCTTTTATCAAGGGAGAGGAAGATGTCCTTACTTTTGTAATCGACCAGCGAGAAAACAAAATGCGCCTGGCAGAAACGCTGCGAGCCATCTCGGATCAGCTTGCTCCCGATTTCCCACATGATTCCGAACCATCACTTGAGTTAGGGATCGATGCCGTGATCGAAGAGATCATGCAGGAATTAGACCTGCAAGATCAGGTCATATTGGCTGAATTGCTCGAAGAGGAGCTTTCCTCCCCTGAAACCGTGGAAAATATTGGCCGGCTACAGCTCTACCGGGGCACAGTAATGCGGCTGCCCTACCTTATTTGGCTCTTTTTTTTGGTGTTCAGCTGCCTCCTGGCGGGTTTCTCCGGCGGGTTAAAATGGTTTGGGGTAGCTGCCACGTTCGCCGGAAGCACTTTTCTCGTGCCGCTGCAGCTTTTCCGGTTCTTATTTACCTCAGAATTTAGGGCTATGGCAGAAACAGATTTGCCCCTGAGTGCCGAGACTTTTGTCTCGGCTACCGCTTATACCTTTTCCAGGGTGTCCTTCATTTCCCTTGCTTTTGCCTTCATCGGCTTCTCTTTTCTCGCCGCGGGAATCATTATCGGTAAAAATGCCGCGCAAAACCGGAACTTCTCCGAGTAACGATTTGAAGATAAACAAATTCATGGGAACGTGGCAACCAATTCAGGTTTGTTTGCCTAGTATCTTTCTAAACAAACCCTCGTTTGCGTATACTAAGGCCAAACCAGGCAATAGAAGGGGATCTTGTCATGTCAAGAACAAAGACCAAAACAGCCAATCGATTAATTAACGAAAAATCACCGTACCTGCTGCAGCACGCCTACAATCCCGTGGACTGGTATCCGTGGGGAGAGGAAGCCTTTGCCAGGGCCAAAGCTGAGGATAAGCCTGTGTTTTTAAGTATCGGCTATTCGAGCTGCCATTGGTGTCACGTCATGGAGAGGGAGTCATTTGCGGACCCTGCTGTGGCGGAGCTGCTTAACCGGGATTTTATCTCGATTAAGGTGGACCGGGAAGAACGCCCCGACCTGGATCATATCTACATGGCTGCCTGCCAGGCGCTGACCGGGCAGGGCGGATGGCCGCTGACCGTATTCCTGACCCCGGATAAAAAACCCTTCTTTGCCGGCACCTATTTCCCGAAGCGATCCCGCTACGGCATCATAGGCCTGGAAGAGCTTTTACCCAAACTGGCTTCCCTCTGGAAACGCGAGCCTGAGAAGCTGGCACAGGCCGGCGAAAAGCTGCTTTGGTCAGTGCAGGATGAGTTCGAGGCCGGCGCCGCCAAGGAGATGCCCGGTATCGAAACCTTGGACATGGCCTTTGACCTCTTACAGGAGAGCTTTGATCGGCGCTACGGCGGTTTCGGCCCGGCGCCGAAATTTCCGATCCCCCATCAGCTCATGTTTTTACTACGCTATTGGAAACGGAGCGGCAAGCCCGAAGCTTTGGAAATGGCGGTGCGCACTCTGGAAGCCATGGCCGCGGGGGGGATCTGCGATCAGCTCGGTTACGGCTTCCACCGCTATTCCACCGATGCGGCCTGGCTGGTGCCCCATTTTGAGAAAATGCTATATGACCAGGCGCTCCTGGCCCTGGCCTACCTCGAAGGATACCAGGCTGCCCGCGATCCGGAGCTGGCGGCAGCAGCCAGACAGATTTTTGAATATGTCCTGCGCGACTTGACTTCCCCCGAAGGTGCCTTTTATACCGCAGAGGACGCCGATGCGGAGGGGGAAGAGGGGCTGTTTTATCTCTGGACGCGCGCTGAAATCATGGATTTGCTGGGGGAAAAACGGGGCCGGATCGTAGCCGATTACTATCATGTAACGGCGGCCGGCAATTTTAAAAACGGTAAAAATATCCTGCACCTGCCGGTGGCGAAGCAGGAATTTGCCGCTGCCCGGGGCATGGATATAACCGCACTGAATGAAATCCTGTCCGAATCGCGAGAAATTCTCCTCCAGGCCCGTTCCCGGCGGGAGCGTCCGTTCAGGGACGACAAAATAATCACCGGCTGGAACGGGCTGATGATCGCCGCCCTGGCCAGGGGAGCTGCGGCTCTGGCAGCGCCGTTATACGCTTCGGCGGCGCGCAAAGCGGCCCTGTTTATCCGGGAGCACATGGTAGACAAGAAACTGGGGCTCCGGCGCCGCTACCGGGAGGGCGAAGCTGCTTACCTGCTTTTCTCGATGACTATGCTTACCTGGTTTGGGGCTTGATCGAGTTATACGAGGCTACTTTCCAGGCGGAATGGCTGCGCTGGGCCGTTTCGCTCACCGGCGAAATGCTCTCCCTTTTTGGCACTGGAAACGGGGCTTTGCGTTTCGCCCCGGCCGGGCATGAGGAAACGCTGCCTGTTTTCCGTGATGCTTACGATGGCGCCGTTCCTGCGGGCAATTCCGTGGCAGCCCTGAACTTGCTGCGCCTGGGCAGGATGACCGGGCGCTCGGAATGGGAGGAACGGGGCGAGGCGATTATCGGCTCCTTTGGCGAATCGGTGGGCCTCTCACCGGCCAGTTTTACGATGATGCTTTGCGCCGTTGACTTTTGTCTGGGGCCCACCGGGGAGGTGGTTTTGGCCGGGGCTACCGGATCTAAGCAGGTGGAACGCATGGCCGCGGTGGTGCGGGAACATTATCACCCTGACTGGCTAGTGCTTTTTCATCCCACCGGGGTCGAGCGCAAGGAAATTGAATCGGTAGCTCCTTTTGTTGCAGAGATGAATGCACCGGAGGGGCAAGCCGCCGCCTATCTCTGCCGGAACCGCAGTTGCCAGGCTCCGGTAAACAGCGTCAATGCCTTAAAGGAGCTGCTTGAAGGGGCAAGACCGGCTGCTGTGATAGAGCAATAAGTGGAAACAGGCAGGGTTGATCGTTAAACCCGGCAGACTTATAATTAGGAATAAGATACTCTTCGAGCGGCCGGTTAACATCGTAATCCTGTCAATCCGGTTTTTACTATTTTGATATGGTAGCGCCGGAGCAATGCGGTTTATTTTTTCATTTTGCCCCCTTTCTAAACAGGATTTAAACCGGCTGCCAAATACATTAAAGAAGGAGATGCTAAAATGTCGAAAGTTATTACCGCCGAGCAGGCTGCCGCGTTGATTAAAGATGGAGTGACCATCGGCTCCAGCGTGATGGGCCTGGCAGGGTGGCCGGAAGAACTGGCCATCGCCATTGAGAAAAGGTTTGAGCAGACAGGACATCCCCGCGACATTACCCTCGTACATAGCAGTGCCGCCGGTGATCATGCCCAGAAAGGAGCAACCCACTTGGGCCATGAAGGCCTGGTTAAGCGGCTTATCTGCGGAAATACTGCCGGCGCCCCCAGCCTGGTTCGCCTGATCCAGGAAGATAAAATCGAATGCTACTTTATTCCGCAAGGTGTGATCTGCCAGCTGTGGCGGGCCATTGCCGGCAATAAACCCGGGGTTATCACCAAGGTGGGGCTGAGAACCTTTGTTGATCCCCGGCTGGAGGGCGGCAAGATAACTTCCATCACCAGGGAAGACCTGGTCCAGCTCATTGAAATCAACGGTGAGGAGTGGCTCCTGTATAAAAAATTCCCCATCGATGTGGCCATTATCCGGGGTTCCGTGGCCGATGAGAACGGGAACCTGACCATGGACCGGGAAATGTGCATTTTGGAAGCACTGCCCCTGGCCATGGCCGCTAAAAACAGCGGCGGCATAGTGCTGGCGCAGGTTGAGCATATCGCCAAAACGGGAACCCTCCATCCGAAAGCGGTGAGAGTCCCCGGAGCACTGATTGATTATGTTTTTACCGCCAAACCCGAAAACCACATGCAAACCCAGCAAACATACTTCAATCCTGCCTTTGCCGGGGATATCAAGGTTCCGGTGGAGAGCATTCCTCCTTTGCCCCTGGATGCGAAAAAGATCATTGCCCGCCGCGCCGCCGTGGAGCTGGTCCCCAATTCCATTATCAATCTGGGAGTGGGCATTCCCACCACTGTATCCGCCATTGCGGCTGAAGAAGGTGTCAGCGATGAGATGACGCTGACCACGGAGATCGGCTTGTTTGGCGGGATACCGGCCAGCGCCCGTTGGGACTTTGGCGCGGCGTACAACTATGAGGCCAGCATAGACCATGCCTCCATGTTTGATTTTTACGACGGAGGAGGGCTTGACGTGACCTTCCTCGGCATGGCCCAGGCCGACCAGGAGGGCAATGTCAATGTCACTAAATTTGGCCGCCAGGTGGCCGGGCCCGGGGGTTTCGTGAACATTTCGCAGAACAGCAAGAAGGTGGTATTCTGCGGCAACTTCACCACCGGTGCAGAAACGGAAGTGCGCGACGGCAAACTGGTGATCACCAAGGAAGGCAAAGGCAACAAATTTGTCAGCCAGGTTGATCAGGTCTCCTTCAGCGGTAAATATGCCGCGCAGATCAACCAGCCGGTTGTCTATGTCACCGAGCGCGCCGTCTTTACTCTGGAAGAGGGAGCATTGACCTTGATCGAGATTGCTCCGGGCGTTGACCTTGAAAAGGATGTTTTAGGACAAATGGGATTTAAACCAAGGATCTCGAAAAATCTCAAGACCATGGACAGCGGCATCTTCCAGGAAAAATGGGGCCGGTTAAAAGATTACATCAAATAAAGCAGAATAGCTATTAAGCGGGTATACCTCATTTTTTGCCTTCATCACCAGGAAGACGGGGCAGGGCGGTGTTCCAGCAATAGATCTGCTGGCGAGGCCGGATGGACGCAGTAGCCGGGACCCGGCAGCTTAAAGCAGCCCTGCCCAAGCTTTCGCTCCTTCATAGCGGCAATTCCCTGTTTTCCTATGGTTATAGCGGTGGAGCGCGATCTTTCAGTGAAGCGCGCTCCGGTTCCATCCGCCTCTGCTCCCAGTCTTGAATTTGACAGGTAGGCATTCCATTGGACAGCAGGTGATTAAATTTCCCAGGAAATAATAAAAAGTGACAGGAAGCAGCTCTTGTTAAACAGCATGTCGCTGAAACGGCTTAAACTGGCGGGTAGGGTCGATGAGCCACGGCCGTTGCCAGGATTATTTATCCAGGAGGAATGTAGTATAATCTAGCCGGAGATGTTCATCGTGATCATGGATGCTCCAGTCATGCCAATACCGGCCCAAGGGGGGTGACTTTGCCGTGAATCCGCAAAAGCTAAAGCTCCTCGTCGCCCTTGATCTGGTGTTTTTACTGCTGGTTTTACTGTTCATGTCTTTTTACGGCATCAGTCACCTGTTCTTATTGGGACTGGGCGCCATACTCTTCCTTGCTTCCCTGCTTGATTGCCGTACCGGCCGATTTTCGCAAATGACGGAGCTTTTATTCGGCTTAAAAAGCTCTGCGGAACAGGGCCGGTTTAACTGGTTGCCCGTGTTTTTATCGGCTGTCCTGCTGGTATACCAGGGCTATCTGTTCCTGGAATACGGCCCGGTAAATACGATGCAGCGGATGGCCATGCAGGAAGGCTATTTCCCGCGGCTCGTTTTGTGGTCAGGGATCGCCACTTTACTGGTTATTATAGTGGCGGTCGGATCGATTCGGCCGGAACGTTAAAGCTAAAAATCCGTTTGTTTCCCCGGCGGCAGCGGAAAGGCGGTTGAGAAACCAAAGAGAGAGGAGAATTGCAAGGTGTTTAAATTTTTAAGATTTCTGGTGAAAGTCGTGCTCCGGCTGGTGATGGTCGTAGTTGGATTAATCGTGCTGCTCTTTGCAGCCGGTGCGGTGCGTTACTGGATGTGGAACCCCGACCCGCTGGCGACATTGTACGAAGGAAGAGCTATTTTAAACATGGGGCACCGCGGCGCTTCCGGGGCGGCGCCGGAAAATACGATCGCCGCTTTCATTGCGGCCGCGGAACAGGGCGCTCATGTAGTGGAGCTGGATGTGATGCTGAGCGGCGATGGTGAAGTTGTGGTCATCCACGATTATACCCTGGATCGAACAACCGATGGGAGCGGTTTGGTTAAAGAGCACAGCCTGGCGGAGTTGAAGCGGCTCGATGCCGGCTCCTGGTTTTCCGCCGATTTTGCCGGGGAAAAGATCCCGACCCTGCAGGAAGTGATCGATGCCCTCGATCCCGCGATGCTGCTGAATATTGAGATCAAGAGTGAAAGCCCGGCTACCGATGGGCTGGAAAAAGCAGTGGTGGATGTGATCGCGCGCAACAATCTCTATGGCCGTGTCCTGGTTTCCTCTTTCAATCCCATTTCGCTGCTCAGGGTAAAGCTAGCCGATCGGCGCATTCCCGTGGGCCTCCTTTATATGGCTGACCTGCCGGTCTATCTCAGCCAGGGCTGGTTCATCCCGATCCTTTTACCGGAAGCGCTGCATCCCAGTTATGATCTGGTTGACGAGGCCTACATGGAGTGGGCGCATCGAAAAGGCTTCAAGGTAAACGTGTGGACCGTTGATGAGGCGGCGGATATGGAGCGGATGATCGATCTTAGCGTGGACGGGATCATTACCAATCGCCCCGAATTATTAACGCAAATTCTGGAGGAACGTACATAAAGGGATCGAAGGGATGTCCTCTATCCCCGGTGCTCATTCCCCGGCGAGGGCGTGCCGGGCTTCCTCTTTCACTAAGGGGTTATCTTCCCGCCGCAGGCAGTTCTCGAGATGCCGCCTCGCTGCCCGGTCCTGGATTTGTCCCAGAGCCCAGGCGCTGTGCAGCCTGATCACGGGGCGCGGATCTGCTTCGAGCAGGCGCGCCAGCTCGGGCACTGCCACCGGGTCGCCGCTGTTGCCCAGGGCGATGACAGCATTGCGCTGGATGGTGGTTTTGCCGCGCCAGCCGGCGGCGCTTCGGCCGATGGTTGCGGCGAACTCTTTGCGGCTGAGGCGCAGGAGCGGTAATAACGGCGGCGCTCCAGGGAGAAAGAGGGCTGATCGTGCATTGTTATTAGCTGCGTGCCGGGGAGCGCCGTTAAGGGGGCAAACCTCCTGGCAGCAGTCGCACCCGTAAAGCCTCGCCCCAAACAGGGGACGCATGGCCGCGGGAACGATCCCGGAGGCCTGGGTCCAATAGGAGAGGCAGCGGGAATAATCGAGGGTATAAGGGGCGATCAGGGCGCCGCTAGGACATGCCGCACGGCAGCGGCCGCAACCGGTGCAGCCTTCGGGCTGGGGCGCGTCTTCTTCCAGCGGTCGGTCCAGCAAAATTGTGCCCAGCGCCACGAAAGAGCCATGCGCGGGCGTGATCAGGGTGCAGTTTTCGCCGATCCGGCCCAGGCCGGCCTGGCGGGCCAGTTCCCGCTCGACCAGGGGGCTGCGGTCGCATAAAACCCGGTAGCGCAGGGGGGCAGCCAGTTCTTTCTTTAACAACCGCGCCAGGCTCTCTCCTTTTTGTTCCAGGAGACGGTGATAATCGAGGCCGCGGGCGCAGCGCGCCACCAATCCGCGCGGCCCGGCCTCACCCGCCAGGGGCGGTTCGTCAGGGCCGGCGGGATAAGGGAGCCCGACCGCGACAATGCTGCGGCAACCAGGCAGCAGATGATCCGGAGCAATCCGGCGGGCCGGATCCTTTTCTTCAAACGGAGTGACCCGTCCTTCGTTGGACCGTTTAAGCAGCCGCGCGGTGAGATGGTTTAGCGGCGCCGCCGCGGTGACCCCCGACAGCTCCAGGCCTGCGGCCGCCGCCAGTTCAGGCAAATTAATTCGTCCGGCCAAAGCTATCCCTTCCTTTGCTTACGATCATAGCGCTTAAGGTCTGAACGAGTCAAATGGCGGGGAGGCGGGATCAGGGACGGGGTCCATTATCCCGCTTATCCCGGGAGGAGTGATTTAAGTGGCTGATGAACAGTGGGTCTTTTTGGTGGAGGCTTATAACGATGTGGAAGCCCAGATCATTTTGGGGTTGCTGGAGTCGGAAGGAATCCCGGCCCGTAAAGAGGACAGCGATCCGTTTACCGGGGCGATGCGGGTGCTTGGCGGGCAGGCTTACGAAATCAATATCCTGGTCCCGCCATCAAGGCTGGAACAAGCAAGGGCCTTGCTGCGCTCCGCCAGCGAAAAAGGCGAAGACAATTGCTAGTTTTAGAGCGGTATCGTCAAGGTTGCTGCAGGCACAGCCTTATGCACCAGTTTAGTTGCTGCCACCGGGAAGGAAAAATTTATTTTATAAGCGAATAGTGCTAATATTATTACAGATATTTTATTAAGAAAAACCAGAATATCATCAAAAAAGGGTGCCAGCGGGGAAATGGATTACTGACCGGAATACATAAAACCGGGTGCGGATCTTGACATGCACTTCCAGATCAGTGAACGACAAGAGACCAACGCTTTGCTACATGGTAATTTAAGCGTATTTTTTAAGAAAAAGGAGTGAACTCTATAGAAATCCCTCCCGTGCATCGGCCTTATTTTTCGTCTAACCGGAGCTGCGAGAGGTTTTGGCTAATCTTCTGCTGGCTTGTAGTGATTTGCTGCTCCCTCGCCCTCTGGCTCTTCTGGGATCAGACCCGCACCATGGACTTAACCAATTATCTGCAGCAGTTTCGAACCTATGCCCCGGTTGAATATTTCTTTCAATTCTTTACTTTTCTGGGCAATGAAGAATTTTATTTGATCGCTATCGGTATCACGTTCTGGTGCATCAGCAAGTCGCTCGGTTTTTGGGGGTCAATGTTCCTTCTCGTTTCCGGGGTGGTCACCAGCGTGATCAAGGATTTAACCGCTTTGGAAAGGCCATACCTGGAAGGGATGCAACAGCTCGACAGCTACGCTTTTCCCAGCGGGCACACTACGAACGCCGTTATGGTATGGGGTTATCTGGCGGTGCGTCTGCGGAAAACCGCTTTCTGGATCTGGGCCGTTGTCGCCATGGTACTGATCCCTTTTTCCCGGATCATCCTCGGTTATCACTTTTTGGGCGATATCCTCGGTGGATTTGCCTTCGGCATTCCCCTGCTGCTTTTATGCCTCTGGATCAGCGCCGTCTTTGTGGAAAAGGGCCTGCTGGAAAAAATCAAATTGCCGCATATTATCATCCTTTGTATAGCTGTCCCGGCTTTGTTGGCTGCCTTTCTTCCCATAAGCGGCGTCCATACATTGATGGGTTTAATGGCCGGCTCTTCCGTCGGTTACGCGCTGGAAAAGAGCAAGGTGCGCATGGTTGAAAAGAGCCGCTGGTATTTCCAGATCATCAAGGCTTTGCTCGGTACCGCCATTTTATTCGGCATCATCTTAGGCCTGCGCAGTTTATTGCCGTCAAGCGATCTTTTCCTCGGTTTTATTCGCTACGGGCTGGGGGGGATCTGGGTGACCCTGCTGGCCCCGGCGCTGTTCGTAGCTTTGAAATTAAGCCCCAGGGAATAGGACATTGGACCTGCCCCCCTGTTTTCTGTACAAGGGGGCAGGTAATTCACCTTCATGGCAGGTATTTTTAGGTGAAAAGGAAATGGAGTAACGGCGTAGAACTAAACGTAAGGAGCTGTTTTTCTGGCTGGGCAGCGCAGGAGGGGTAAAAATGTTTGGTAAAATTGGCATGTGGGAAATCGTCCTGATTTGCGCGGTAGCGCTGATCGTTTTTGGCCCGGCCAAACTCCCTGAACTGGGCCGTTCCATCGGTCGCGCCCTCCGGGAATTTCGCCAGGCTGCCAGAGATATTGGGCAGAGCATTTCGCTTGAGGACGATAAAGAGGGAGAACAGAAATAAAATAACTGCAACCTCTGAGGGGGAGATCATTGGGTCACGGTTTACCGCTTACCTGGACGGAATTAAAAAAAGAATTTGATGCCTATGCCGGTAGCGCTGCGATTGAAGAAGCGCTGCTCCATTTTTATGAAGCCCTGTTTCAAATCTGGTACAGTAACCGGGATCGCGTAGAAATCGCCTTCATTTTTAAACCGGAACAGATTCGGGATTCATTGCGAGAGGGACGTTTTCTGCTATCCGGCCAAAAGCCTCCTTTCGATGCGGCTTTCTACCGAGAGATCCTGGCTGAGGTCGTCGCCGCTGCAGTGGAGCACTTCCCGGAAACAGCAGCTCTGCAGGAAGCGCTCCATTTGGAGGAACTGCAGGGTGACCGCCCTCTCTTGATGGCGATGGAGATCACGTCACTAAATGAGGTGCAGCTTGCGCACTTTTTCTCCTCTCAGCAGTGGTTTGCCGAAGCCGGTGTGGAGCCGGCTCAAGCAGCGTTCCTGCTGGCAGCCGCCTTAAAACCGTTTTATATTAGCCTGGCTGCCGCCATAGCGGCGCAAACCGATTTTTCGTTCTGGCGGGAAGGTTGCTGTCCCGTCTGCGGGCGCATGCCTTCGATGGCCCTGCTCAGGGCGGAAGACGGGGCCCGTATTTTGGAGTGCGGGCAGTGCCATGCGCAGTGGCAATTCGGGCGCCTGGAATGTCCTTTTTGCCGCAATCGCGATTTTCAACAACTGCGCCATTTCTCCATTGATGAATTTCCGGGGCGGCGGGTGCAGGTATGTGAGTGCTGCAAGGGATATTTAAAAACAGTATTGGGCAAAGAAATGGGGCGGAGAGTTACCCTGGAGTTGGATAATATTTTTACCGTGGAGCTTGATCTTGTGGCCCGGCGCGAAGGTTACCAGCCGGGTGGGGATCTGGTGTTGCCGAGATAATAATTATTTTGTGGGAGGCTACAACATGAGAATTGGCCCGTGGGAAATCGTTGCCATCCTGGCAGTGGTCCTGCTTATTTTCGGTCCATCCAAGCTGCCCGGCCTGGCCAAGGCGATTGGCAAGAGTGTAAACGAATTGAAAGAGGGGCTGCGCGGCAAGGGCACTCGTGAGGCAGAAGAAGCTTCTTCTGATTCTGAAAAATAACCCGAGCTAATCTTTAGCGCCTGTAATTGCTTTGCTTTCCCCCTTCTTCCGGGTAAGAGGGGGATTATTTTCATTGCACAATTGGGAAGTGAATCATCCGGTGGCCAAAAACAAAGACGGGACCATGACTGTCCTGGAGCACCTTTCGGAGCTACGCCGCCGGTTGCTGCTGGCGGCGGCAGCCGTATTGGCCGCAGCTCTCTTTTGCCTTACCCGCGTTGCCTGGTTGCGGCAGATGATCGCCGCTCCCCTGGAAGGCAGGCCGCTGATATATCTTTCACCGCCGGAGGCGTTTGCCTCGAATCTAAGGCTGGCGATCATCGCCGGGATTGTGCTGGCTTCACCGGTGATTATTTACCAGGTGGTCGCTTTTTTATATCCTGCTTTAACGCGCCGTGAAAAAATTGCCTTTTTGTGCGCCTTGGCGGGGATTTGTTTTTTTTTCGGCTGCGGTGTCTGGTTTGCCTACCGGATTGTCCTTCCCTTTACGATTCTATTTTTCCTGCAATATGCATCACCCAGCCTGGATCCGCAGTTTATTATCAGCGATTACATTTCTTTTTTTCTTTCGTTTCACCTGGCCTTCGGCCTGGTTTTCCAGCTCCCCTTACTGTCCTGGATTTTAGGGAGAATGGGACTGCTCACTTCCGCTTTCCTGAAACGGAATCGTAAATATGCTTTGTTAATCATATTGATTGTGGCGGCGGTAATTACCCCTCCCGACGTCTTTAGCCAGCTAGTGATGGCTGGGCCGCTGCTAATTTTGTATGAGATCGGTATAATCATGGTGATAATCAGTGAAAAGAAAAGGAGAAGGATTGGGCAGGCGGAACTGTGAACTCTAGGATGCCAGAGCCAGTGGAGATGATTCAGTTGCAGAAACCGGTAAAAACGCGAGGGGCCATAATCCTGGCGGGTGGAGACAGTAAACGGTTCGGGCAGCTCAAAGCGCTGCTTATTCTGGAGGGGATGACCCTGATCGAAAGGGTTGTCACCGGGTTGAAGCCTGTTTTCAATCGCATCACCGTGGTCACGGATCGGCCTGAACTTGCCGCAGGGCTGAACGTCCACTGTGTGGACGACCTTTTGACCAATTTCCCCAAAAATCCCTTGCGGGGTATTCATGCCGGCCTGAGCGCCTCAGATTTGCCCTTTCAGTTTGTGAAGGCCTGTGATATGCCCTTTTTCAATCCCGAATTGGTCCGCTATATGTCTCGCTTTGCGCCGCACTATGACGTTGTGGTGCCGCGGGTTGGAAATTACTACCAGCCCCTGCATGCCTTTTACAGCCGTTCCTGCCTGGAACCGATTCGCCGGCAGCTCGAAAGGGGCGGCGGCAAGATTATCGATTTTTACGAATCGGTTAAGGTAAAATATATCGGAACGGAGATCATTAACCGCTATGATCCCCGGCAGGATTCCTTTTTTAATATTAATACGCAAGATGATTATGTCGAAGCGCTGCGCCGCTTTAAAGGGTGAGGCGCACGCCTTAAAGGTTGTTGTGGCAGGTTGAAGGGCAGGTCACCGCCCGCCAGTGGTGCCTGCTCGGCGCTGCCTGAGCAATGCGCTGCCTGCGGTCAAGGCCAGGTAAACCAGGCAGGCTGCCGGTAAAAATTCGCCGGCCTTGACGTAGAAGGTGTCGCGGGAGGCCAGGTCAAGGGGCAGGATGATTATTTCGGCTTCCATTTTCTCCGAGCGAACCAGCTCTTTCCCTTGATAATCAAATGAGATCGTGATCCCGCTGTTGGCAACCTGGGTCACCCCCATCCCGGTTTCAGCGGCACGAATGGCGGCAACCTGGGCGTGCTGATCAGGGCCATTAGTTTTACCGAACCAGACATCGTTGGTGAGGATGAAAAGATGCCGGGCGCCCTTCCGGGCAAAAAGGCGGGTATAATCGCCGAAATATGATTCAAAGCAGATCACGCCGGCCAGGGGAATGCCGTTATAGCGAAACAGGTTGGTTTCCTCTCCGGGGGTATAGCTGCCCAGGATAAAATCTAAATTTACCAACCGGTTGAGCAGGTCAGCCATGGGAAAATATTCTGCGAAAGGGACAAGGCGTTGCTTGCGGTAGATCTGATCAGTCCCGTCCGGGTTTAAAAGTAAAATGGCATTGTAGAGCCCGGTGACGTCTTTTACCCTGGCGCCGTATAAAATAGCGATGCCCAGCTCTTCGGCAATTTTCATCATCTGCGGATGATGCATCATTTCCTCATCAAAGTGGAGATCAACCACCGTCTCCGGCCAGACTACCAGCTCTACCTGCGGTTCACGCTCCAGGGCCTGGCGGGTATAATCCAGGTAGCGCTGCAGAATAACCTGTTTTCCTTTTTGACTTAAAATCTCCGCAGCACTGCTGTTGCCCTGGATGAGGGCGGTAAAGAGCGTTTCATTGCTTTTTTTGACCGGGTATAACGGCGGCACCAAAATGCCGAGCGCCATGGGGACGATGAAAATCGCCGCCGTGGCGATCAGCTTTTTGCCGCGAAGGGAACGGGTCCAGGCGGGCACGATTAGACTTTGCCATAATGCTATGAAAAAGGCGATTCCCCAGTAACCATAAACGGAAGCAATGTTTAAGGCAAAGGGGTAATTCCACTGTGTATAGCCGATATAACCGACGTTGTAACCGATAAAGCTTAAAGAGCGGCAGTATTCCATCAGCAGCCAGAGCGCCGGAATGGCCAGGGCAGTGGCAAAAGAGTTTTGCAGGCGCCGCATGCAACTGGCCGCCAGGGCAAAAAGGGCGTTGAATGAGGCGAGGGCAAGGATCAGCAGGACCAGGGCCAGAATAGCCAGCGAGTGGCTGAGATGGGTGAAGAGCACTCCCGCCAGGTAAAGGTTTAAATAGCTATGGAGCGGGATGCCGAATAGATAACCTCCCAGCAGCGCCTGGCCGGGCCGCGCTTGCAGGCAAAACCAGAAGAAAGGAACCAGGGCTATCCATGCCAGGTAACCCTGGTTGGCAGGGGGAAAGGCGGGGATCAGAGCTATTCCGGACAGCAGGGGCAGCAGATAGGCCGGCCGGCCAAGAGTATCATGAGAATGTTTTTGCAAATACACCAGCATCCCCCTTTCCATGATTGAATTTTAACATATCCTCAGATCTCTCAAAAGATATCAAGCGCAATACTTGTTTACATCGCTCCAGCTATCAGCAACAGGTGGCAAAATTCCTAGCATCCTGAGGGTGCATCCATTGGGGTATGGCTGTTTATCTGCATTGAAAATGGCAAGCCCGATTCAGACCCTCATCCTGACCCTCTCACCCGCAGGGGGGAAAGGGGATTAGGAAGGGCTTTTCCGTCCAGTGTAATCTTTAACCTGACTAAACCACTATTAGGACAGCCCCGGGATCTGTTACCGGCACCATTTTCATCTTTCTGATGGTACCGCTGCCTGGTAAAGGCATGGCTATCTACTTTATTAATCTGATCGAAGAGATCAAAAAAGAGGGGCAGCCATTGCCGGCACACCTCCAGGACACGGGTTGAAAAATTTCTCGCTGAAAAGACGGTTATGCAGCGGGCGGCCTCCGCCGGGCCAGCCGGCTTACGATAAACCAGATCACGAACGCGATGGCGGCTAGCGGAATTAAAACCGGCAGCAGGGCTGCCAATACCACAATTAAGCCGGCTAAAGCCGAAGAAACAAAATTAATACTACGCACAAAGGCCTCTTTTATTCTCCCGCCCAAATTGGCGAAGGGGGCTTGCGAGATCGTTTGGGCAGTGATTACCTCTTCGCTGAGGTGCAGGTGAATGGTGGAAAAAGAAACCTGGTCTTTTAAATAATTGAAGCGGGCGGTCAGTGATTCAATATCGCCGCGCACCCTTCCCAATTCGCTCTCAACCTCAAGTATTTCTTCGACAGTAGTAGCCATGGCGAGTATTTCACGCAGCCGCTCTTCCTGTGCTTTGAGGTTTTCCAGCCTGGCTTCCAGGTCGAGGTATTGCATGGTTACATCTTCTTCCCCGTACTGGACGTGGGCGTTAGTACCGAGCTCCTGCAGCTGTTCCAGCACCGCTTCAAAATGATTAACGGGCACGCGCAAGGTCAAATCAGCCTTGAAATATCCTTCCTTGAATTCATATAATTGCGATCCACTGATCACGCCGCCGACAGAGTCGATAATTTCCTTTACTTTTTTAATCGTTTCCCGGGTATCGCCGACCGTTAGCCTCAAGGAACCGGTGCGAATAACGTGCCGCACCTTGCTGCTACCCACGGTATTTTCCGGCAATTCGAGGCTGCCTTTGGAACCGTCCTCAACTGGGGCTTCTTCTGCTTCCCCGACCGGGTAGCCGTAGCCGGGCTCCGAGGGTGCCACCTCATCGTATACCGCATCCCCAGCCTTATGGGGACTGGCCCCGCACGAAGTGACGACCAAGAGGCCGGCAACCGCCAAAACAATTAACATGCTAATTAATCCAAGCCGTTTGATGGCCATTAAGACTCCCCTCTCCAATTTTTTATTCATTAGACAGTCCTGGAATAAGGTTGGTTCCATTTTTCATTATTTTTTTGCTGTTATTTATTGTATGGTTTTGGGCAGTGCTTGGCAAGCTTTATTTGCAAACGGGAGAGCCTGAGGTGATGGAGAGAAGAAGGATTAAAATACAACAGAAGCCTACAATGACCTGCGCTCCGGCTAATATCGATCCTTTAGCAGCTCGTTAGCGCCGTGCGGCACTAACGAACCGCATCCTTCAGAACCGATATTAACCTTTGCTCGACCGGTATAAATCCCTTGTGAAGCCGCCAGCGATCGCCGGACCGCCGGCGACCTCAAAGGAAATTACGTTGCCGTCTGAAGTAGCAAAGGACTCATACCGATCTTAGCTCGACCGCAATCGATCCCTTACTGACCCTGCAATAGCCCCTATTGACTATTACAGAGCCTCTGGGGACCGATAACGATCTTCCCGCCGGCTGATCGCAAGCCTCATTTAAGACCTGCGATCAACCTTTGGCCGGCTGCAGTAAAGCCGGTATCGACCTCACTGCAACCTTGGCCCGGCCATTGTAGACCTCTGTTTCAATCCTTAGTATATCCCCACAGGCAGGTTTTATTAATCAATTTAAAATATGCCTCACCTGCGCCGCTAAAAACTTAATACTATAAAAAATATTTCTATAATTTGCAGGATTTATTGTTTAAGTGAAGAAATATCAGTCGCAAAGCCAATTTTTTGCTAAACCTAACCTCCTACCTATACTATACAGGGCTAAGCCCTGTCTTTTTTTTGCACCCTGGACCATTTAATAGCTTCTATGTCACATTTTAAAACTAAAAAGCTACCATTGATTATGTTTTAATATTGATAGACCTCATCCTTCAACCCAAAGCCTCGACCAGCATACAGTTTATCAAGGAGTGGTTAAGTGTTTAGCGATAAACAAAGGTTTAAACAAAGCTTTGTTCAAAAATTAAGCACAAGCAGAGGCAAGAGCATGGAGGAAGCAACGGCGCTGGATCTCTATAAAACCCTCGGCGAAATGATCCGCGATTATGTCATGGAGCGGTGGGTGGCGACTGCCAGGCGTTACCGCGCCGCAGAAGCCAAGCAGGTCTACTATTTCTCCATGGAATTCTTGCTGGGCCGCCTCTTGGAAAGCAACTTAATCAACCTCGGGCTGCTGGAACTGTGCGTAGAGGGATTAAAAGAACTCGGCATCGACTTTGCAGCAGTGGCCAATGAAGAGTTTGATGCCGGTTTAGGAAACGGCGGCCTGGGCCGCCTGGCGGCATGCTTTCTCGATTCCCTGGCCTCTATGCATTTGCCGGGTCACGGTTATGGCATCCGTTACAAGTATGGCCTCTTTGAACAGAGAATTATGGATGGCTACCAGGTGGAGCTGCCTGAATACTGGTTGCGGGAAGGCAATGTCTGGGAAGTGCGCAGGCCTGAAGATGCAGTTGAAGTGAGATTCGGCGGCTTTGTGCGAATGGCACAGGAGCGGGGAAGAATCTGTTTCTGTCACGAAGGAAGCGAGGCGGTCCTGGCCGTGCCTTATGATATCCCGGTGGTCGGCTATGGCAATCAAACCGTCAATACTCTGCGCTTGTGGGACGCAGAATCAGTACTGACAGAACGCTGCGCCTCTCTAGGGTGTTACCGGGACGTGGTTAATTACAAGCATTCCCTGGAGTCGATTACCGAGCTGCTTTATCCGGACGATTCTGATCTTGAGGGTAAACGGCTGCGCTTAAAACAGCAGTATTTCCTTGTTTCCGCAGGTGTGCAGGACCTGGTGCGTCGGCATAAAGCCCATTACGGGACCGTGTTGAATTTCCACGAGAAAAATGCAATTCATGTTAATGATACTCACCCGGTGCTGGCCATACCGGAACTGATGCGCATCCTGATGGACCAGGAAGGACTGGGCTGGGAGCAAGCCTGGTCAATTACCACCGCCACGGTTTCCTATACCAATCACACCATTCTGTCAGAGGCACTGGAAAAATGGCCGGTGGACATTTTTAAACCGCTGCTGCCGCGCATTTATGCCATCGTCGAAGAAATCGATAGGCGCTTTAAAGACGAGGCCGCGGCCAAATATTCAGGTGATTGGGAAAAGAGCGACAGGGTAGCCATTATTGACGGAGAGGAGGTCAAAATGGCCCACCTGGCCATTGCCGGCAGCCATAGTGTCAACGGGGTGGCGGCCCTGCATACTGAAATACTGAAGCATCAGGTGATGAAGCCCTTTTATGAGCTTTACCCGGAAAAATTCAGCAACAAGACCAATGGTATTACCCATCGCCGCTGGCTGCTGAAAGCGAATCCGCGCCTGGCGAACCTGATTACGATGGCGATCGGTGGCGAATGGCTGCGGGCTCCGGAAGTCCTTTCCGCTTTGCAGGATTATACCATGGAGCCGTCGTTCCAGGAGGCGGTTGAGCAGGTGAAGCGGGAAAACAAAGCGCTCCTGGCCAAAGAGATCAAATATAAATATGGACTGGTCATTAACGAGGAGTCAATTTTTGATATACAGGTTAAGCGGCTCCACGCTTATAAGCGCCAGTTGCTCAATGCCCTGCATATTTTGCATCTCTACAACCGGCTCAAGGATGAACCGGATCTGGATATAACGCCGCGGACTTTTATATTCGGTGCCAAGGCCTTTCCCAATTATCACCTGGCCAAGAAAATCATCAAGTTAATTAACACGATTGCCGCTGTTGTGAATAGTGACCGCCGGACCAGGGATATCTTAAAGGTTATCTTTATGGAAAACTACCGGGTCTCCCTGGCTGAACGGATCATTCCTGCCGCCGATGTCAGTGAACAGATCTCCACGGCAGGGAAGGAAGCATCGGGAACCGGCAATATGAAGTTCATGCTCAATGGCGCCATCACCATCGGCACTCTGGATGGAGCAAACGTGGAAATCATGAAGGCTGTCGGCCGGGAAAACATTTTTATCTTTGGGCTGACTGCCGATGAGGTCATGCGTTACTACCAAAATGGCGGCTATAATGCCCGCACGTTTTACACCGCCGATCCGCGCTTGCACAGAATCGTAGATCAACTGATTGACGGTTCCCTCGGGGTGCCGGCCAGTGAATTCAGTCTGATCCATGATCATTTACTGCTGCATAACGACGAATTTTTCGTGCTGCATGACTTTGCTTCGTATGCCGCCGCCCAGGAGGCGGTGCAGGAAGCCTATCATGATCGGCGCAGGTGGCTGGCCATGAGCATTCGCAACATCGCGCAGGCCGGGCGTTTTTCAAGCGATCGCACGATTTCTGAATATGCCTCCGGGATCTGGCGGATCAAACCTGTGGTGCCGGCCGCCCCTAGAGACAGCTAGCAACTTGGCTGCAAGCTTAATCGATAAAGCAAATTATATTCTCATTCTATAAACCCCTTAAGGGGTTTTTTTCTTTGTCCGATCGTGAAGGAAAGGGCATAAATTTGCACAATACTAAAATAGACGAACCCTAGCTGATTCTGTTAAGATAGGAATAAGACTGTACTTTAATAATTAAAATAATCGCCGTAGGGACGGTGGGAAAATACAATGGCGGTGGGATTCAAGCCGGCATGCTGTTCCTTCCTGAAAAAATCCACGCATTCCTCTTGGTAAAGAAGAAACTGGCAATCGATGATCGCAGCCCGTTTCCCAGCGAAGCCTTATCGATATATCTATATGTCTATATAAGATCTTCTCTCCGGAAAGGGTATGTGTTATAATTAACTCGAATTTTCTGATGAAAGGAGGGTGCTTATTTCAGAATAATTAGATTAGTACATGTTGTATTTACAGACAGTCTTTTCGATGCTCACCAATGTTGCTCGCCAGGGAGGTAAATGGATTTTATTTCTAGAAAGGAGCTGTAAGTTTAATGATTTATGACATTAAGCCAACCCCGCCCATCCTTTTTGGCTATGGTGCTTCGGAACAAACCGGGGTTAAGGTGAAAGAGTTGGGCTGTAAAAAGGTGCTCGTAGTCCACGGCAAGGTGATTAAAAGAACCGGAATTGCCGATAAAATTATCGGCTCACTTGAAAGAGAAGGCCTGGAAGTGATTGCCTTTGACAAGGTAACTCCTGATCCCCCGGCGGCGATGATTGAAGAAGGCGCCGCTTTAGCCAAAGCCGAAGGAGTGGACGCCATTGTTGGGCTCGGTGGAGGCAGCGCCCTTGATGCAGCAAAGGGAATCAATGTATTAATGGGCAACCCATCCCCGATCATCCAGTATTTTGACAAGAGCATCCCTTTAAAGCCGGGTAAAGTCCTGGTTCTGATTCCGACCACAGCCGGGACAGGCAGTGAGGCAAACGCCATCAGCGTGGTCAGTGACACCGATGCCAACGTTAAAAGCGGGGTTATCGGCCCCCCCTGCGTGGCCAGCCTGGCCATCGTTGACCCCACTTTTACGGTCGGTCTGCCGGCGGAAATCACTGCGATTACCGGTATGGACGCTTTTGCCCACGGTGTGGAGGCACTGACTTCGATTGCGGCCAATCCGGTCTCAGACATCCTGGCTGAAAGGGTAATCAAGCTGGTTTATGAAAATCTTCCCAAGGCGGTGCAGGATCCCGACGATCGGGAAGCCAGAGCGAACTTAAGCCTGGCGGCCATGATTGCCGGCATGGCTTTTAACGATGCTCCGCCGCAGCTCGGCCATGCCATCGCCCATACCCTGGGTGCGGTCTATCACGTTTCGCATGGGATTCTCTGCTCCATCGCTTTACCGGTCGTAATTGAATATATCGCTGACGCAGCGCCTGACAAGCTCAAGATTGCGGCGGGGGCTATGGGAGTAAAGGTCGACGGTTTGTCCGCCGCGGAGACCGGCAAAGTGCTGGCCGACACGGTCAGGGAATTCACGAAAAACTTGGGGTTGCCGGTAATGAAATCGCTCAATATCGCGAAAGAATCCCTGGAAGCGGTTGCGCCTCAAGTATTGAAAGATGACTGCGCCTTTTTTATTCCCAAAGAAACAGATGCCGCGACAGTTCTGAAGCTGTTGCACCAGACCTATTTGCTTTAATCTTGAAACCGCAGTTGCGGCTTGCTTCATGGCCTGATCGGGTGAACTAAAGATATAAATATGTAATGATGAGGAGTGGTTAGAGTGACTGGTGAGTTGAAAGGCGGTTACGCGGGCAAGATTCTGCGCATTAACCTGGCGGAGCAGACATTCAGTGAAGAACCGCTTCCCGTGGAAATGGCGCGGGACTTTATCGGCGGAGCGGGTTTCGGTATAAAAACCCTTTTTGACGAAGTTCCCCCGGATACCGATCCTCTCGGGCCGGAAAACAAGATGATTTTATCGGTGGGACCGTTTTGCGGCACCACCGTGCCCTGTGCCAGCCGGCTGGCGGTTACCGCCAAATCTCCCTTGACCGGTGCAGTAGGGGTTAGCCTTACCGGAGGCTATTTCCCGGCGGAAATGAAGTTTGCCGGTTATGACATCATCATCATCGAAGGAAAAGCGGAAAAGCCCTGCTACCTCTGGATTAAGGATGGCAAGGTCAGCTTCCGCTCGGCGGAAAAACTATGGGGGACAAGAACCTTTGACTGCCAGCAGATTATAAAGGACGACCTGCGGGACCAGAATATCCGGGTGGCTGCGATCGGTCCTGCAGGCGAGAACCTGGTACCGATGGCCTGCATAATTAATGAACGGCGGGCGGCAGGCCGCAAGGGTCTTGGCGCGGTAATGGGCTCCAAGAACTTAAAGGCGATTGCCATCCGCGGTAGCAACGAGGTGGCCATTGCGGACCGGGAAGCGTACAAGGCGGCGCTGGCTAATATGAACAGGGCAATGAAGGAGAGCGAAGTAACTTATCCCCTGTTTTCGAAGCACGGTTCACCGCTCGCCTACGGGGCGACTACGGAAATGGGCATCTTTGCCACCAAGAACTGGTCGGCCACCGGCGCCTGGGATCCGTTCGAAAAGATCGGGCTGCCTGCTGCTGAAGCCAGGAATATCGGCCATCATCGCTGCTATAATTGTCCGGTCGCCTGCAGCCAGATGAGCGTGGCTGGAGATGGCGACTACAAGGGGATCATGACTGAAGGCCCCGAATACGAGACCATTTACTCGCTTGGCGGAACCGTCGGGGTTGACAATTTCGACGCTGTGATTGCGGGGGATCGTCTCTGCGATGAGTTGGGCCTGGATACCATTTCCGCCGGGGTAACCATCGGCTGGGCCATGGAGCTTTTCGAAAGAGGAGAGCTGACCTTGGCAGATACCGGGGGAGTTGAGTTGAACTTCGGCAATGATAAGGCCATGATGCAGTTGCTCAACGATATGGCTTACCGGCGCGGCTTTGGGGACATACTCGCCGATGGGTGCAAAAAGGCGGCGGCCAGGCTCGGCAAGGGGGCTGAAATTGCCATGCATGTCAAGGGCCTGGAGATGCCGGCTTATGACATACGCGGTGCCAAGGCGCACGGTTTAAATTATGCCACCTCTTATACCGGCGCCGACCACAATCGCGGCTACTCTAACCATGAAATATTTGGTATTCCGGTGCCGGCGCCTGTAGATCGTTTTGCCGTGGAAGGCAAAGGCCGGGAAACCAAAGAGAACCAGGACATTGCAGCGGCCTGCTGCGACTGCCCCACCATGTGCAACTTCATCCTGGGCCAGGGGCCTCTGCTGATGATGGCCACGCAGAATACAGCCGACCTGATGAAAGCGGTTAGCGGACTGGAGCTAACCCCTGAAGAGGTTCAAACGGTTGGCGAAAGGGTAACCAACCTGGCCCGCGTCTTCAACGTACTGGCCGGTTTTTCCAGGGCGGACGACACCTTCCCGGAGAGGATCCTCACCGAGCCGATCCCGGAGGGAAACTCCAAGGGGAACTATATCGGCCGTGCAGACCTGGATAAAATGCTTGACGAATATTATGCAGTCAGGGGCTGGACCAGGGAAGGGGTCCCCACGGCAGAAAAGCTGAAATCACTGGGATTGGAGCAAGCTGCAGCACGGTTGGCGCAAAGCCAGAAATAAATTTAAATGGCGGTTTAGGTTTTCTGGATGACTGATTTTAAACCATGTGGGTGCCGGCTGGGCCGTGTAAGACGGCACCCACACTTTTCTCTATTTTCTCTTTGTTTTAATTTTATATATATTTATCGAAGGAGTTAATCGGATGGATCTGAAAAAATCTATTGGTTTGACCCTGGCCGTGCTGGTCCTAGTCTTGACTGCGCTTACCCCTCCTCTATTTGGCCTGACCCTGGCCGCTAAAAACACGCTGGGGATTCTGCTGGTCGGTCTGATTCTCTGGATCCTGGAAATTATGCCCTTATGCTTAACCGCGTTCCTGGTGATCATTCTTCAACCGCTTTTTGGCGTAAGCAGCCTCGCCGAGGCCTTTGTTAATTTTGCCAATCCGGTGGTTTTCTTCGTCATCGCCTCTTTTGCCATCTCACTGGCCATTATGAAAACACCACTGGCCCTGCGCCTGGTGCGCGGCCTGTTGAGAAGATCGGGGAACAGCGCCGGCAAGATACTCCTGGCCTTCATGGCCGCCGGAGCGCTGCTCTCCGCCATCATGTCCAATGTGCCGGTGACCTCGCTCTTCATGGGTCTTGGGCTTAGCTTGCTGGCGAAAATGGAAAACGACAGCAGCAAAAATAAACTTGGTAAAGCACTGATGATCGCGATTCCCTTTGCCGGCATGATCGGCGGGATCATGACCCCGGCCGG
>LSQX01232618.1_pt1 | contig 24275 bp, 22 predicted proteins | sample 654561 | NCBI WGS metagenome assembly LSQX01 (sample SAMN04489861, study PRJNA283612) | anaerobic digester metagenome | isolation source: 4 biogas reactors fed with cattle manure at either 37C or 55C with and... | place: Denmark: Kongens Lyngby | collected 2014
GTTATATTTGGGAGGGAATTTGGGGAGGTTGTTAATGAGCTTGCCCAATTCAATATTAGCTGTAACAGCTAAAACCGATTGCTGAGCAGTAGTATAACCTTTATAGGCACTCCACTGGTCATGGTTGGTCCAACCGACTGTAGCATTGACACCCTCAAGCGGGACAATTTTTGCAGATACTAGGACGTTTTGAACCTGGTCTTCGAGCAAGGTTGGTGTGTTGTTAAAGCTATAACCCGCCAGCACTGTAACAATGTCTTTGTAGCCTACAGCAAAAGAAACTGGTAAGTTGCTGGCGTTGTCGATGCGGATTCTACCGGCATAGTTGCCATTCGGGTTGGCATAGACGTTATAAGCGGTAACACGGTTGTTACCTGCCGTTAGTGTCAGTGATATGGGCATATTAACTCCCGCAGCTTCAAGGGCTTTGTCAATATAGAGGCTTGCTACTCCCCCTACGGCATAGTTTTCAAAAGCACTGGTGAAGGTCAATTTGTAGAAATCACCAGTTACGCTCAATCCCATACCACCACCAGTTCCATCTGAGTCATCGTACCCTGATGTCGTAATGGCGCCACCATCTAACGGGACATTGATGCCCCAACCAAAGCCACCGGAAAAATTTACAGCTGCACTGAGAGCAAAAACTGAAAATAGAACAAAAATAAATGCGAATGTTTTTTTCATACGTTAATCTCCATATTACGTGAGTCTTGTTGATTGAAGTGTCGCACACCTGTATGTAGGTGCTATGGAGGAGATGTGTGGCAAAGGTGGAAAAACATGTGCACAAAGTGAATGATATATGAAGAAAAGAGGGGTTCTTGTACATATACTAAGGGGAGGGGAGGGTTATTTGCTGTTAGGATAGGAGTTAAACACTTTGTCAAATAAGAGCTAAGATTAGTCATAGCTACATTGGTTTTTAAGGGAACCTTTTTATAATGTGAAGGACTCTAAGTTATATAAGAATTGGCTAACGCCTCAATCAGTTTAGACTTAAAGGACCTTTAGCTAAATTCACTACTCTTTAGGGGTAATCGGTGCCTTAAATATCACCCTAAAAGCCCTCTTTAAGTCGACAACCAGCAAAGAGCTTTGGAGGCCCCCTATATTTACCCATTAGTACAAATTTGCCTTAAATAGTTAAGATCGGGGCCCCTGATTAGCGATAAAGCGTGTTATAATAATTTTTAATGGAATAGAAAGGGGAAAAGGATGGAAAGTGAAGAGGTCTATGTAATGAGTGCTGGGAACAGAGAACTGATGGATATCCTCTGTGACTATTACAATATTGGCGTACCCCATCTTAGGCGGACAATGTTCAACGATGTCTTCGAAAAAGGGCTAAAAATCTATCTCAAAAGATACATTCTCAAAGATGCTATAGATAAAGAGCGTGGCAAAAATTCTGGGGAAAAATAATCAAATAAAGCAGAATGGGACCCCCTAATGTGCTATTCTTATCATAATATTTGAAGAGGAGGTCTCAGCTGTGAGAAAAATGTCTTTTAGAGTGGTGTGTATCGCTCTTATGGCTTTATTTGTAATGGGGATATCCCTTAGTTGTGTCGATAATGAGGTGATAGAGCCTCTAGGTCAGGGGCTCTATTTCGATGGATTTTTTGGCCCTTTTATCAGAATTATTGAGGTAGATGAATTTGGTAATTTCTACTACCCCTACTACTACGTTGAAGATTTCTACTTTGCAGGCTTTGCCTACCATGATGGAAAAGCTACTTCATTTTATGAGTTCGTTGAGCCAGGCGAAGAGGCCGTCTTACAATATCTTGATAATGTAAAATCACCCCTTAGAATTCTTCAATTTGGTTACAATAACCTCTATGTTCTCGATACTGATGCTTTCACAGATTGGTCACTAGTCTACGATGAGTGGGATAAATATTTAGACAAAGTGACACTCCCCTATGACTGTGAGTTAGGCATAATCCCCCTTACTATAGATGGGGAAGAATCCCTCCCGGGGTTGGTTAAAAATGTTAGAGTTGTCCCCAATATCTACTCTGATGAGACTAAATCAGACTGGATTACCGTTGTTAATAATGAGCTAATTCTAAAGCGTAAATACACCTTAGCTAAAGGGTTTAAAATTGATATAGAGGTGACAATTGCCTCCGGGATAGCTAAAGAGAGAATTTATGTAGAATTAGAAGTTTTAGGTTACGACGATTAAGGGGGGAAAAGATGTACAAGAAAATATTCATACCTCTATTACTACTCCTAACTCTGATCAGTTGTCAGCCTGAGCCCTTAGATGAGTCCCTTGTTTTAGAAGAAGGACTCTATTGGGACGGTTACGTTAGTTCATTTGCACGTCTCATTTATGTTGATAAGTGGGGAGAGAGATCTATTGAATACGTTCCGGGTAGTGTTTTCGTGATGCAAGGTTTTGCTTTTCTCGGTGAAGAGGTCGGCTCATCGTGGGCGATGGTGGATGAATTTGAAAGCGCTCTCTACTACCTAGACAATAGTAGCTCTCTGGTAAAGCTCCACTACAGTGAGGACGACGATAGTTACTTTATAGATAGCCCATCCATGACAAAAGATTGGTTAGAAATCTATGATGAGGTTGATAAGTATGCTGAATCTGTTTTAGTTAGAAATAATGCTCCAACAGGCGGAATAGAATTAACCAAAAAGGACGAGGGATTCAAGGCCAAAAAATCGTTGATAAAAGCAATCACCGTTATCGCTAATCCAGCAACTGGTGAGAAGTTTGATACCGTGGGCGTGCGGGGCAAAGAGTTGCGCCTCTTACAGAAGAACAACAACGCTTTAGGCTACGATGTCTATATTAAGGTAGATTTGGAGAAAGGGGTTGCCCATGCAAGCTTATTCATTAAAGTCACCATTGCAGGACTAGCTCCCGTATAAGAGAGAGACGGGGGGCGGCTATTACTTTTTCTATCCGTATTTACTTAAGCCACCCCCCTATGATTTAAGTATCACTTCCTAAAGAGAAGTAATACTTATCACCTTTTTGATTAGTGAGTGTTAAAACCACATCGTCAAGTGAAGCATTAGTAGAGAGCTTCACCGAACATGTTCCAAAGTCACATATTATGGTGTACCCATCCTCTGTTTTTAAGAGGCGTCCACTATCGATTTGTGCCCCCAAATTGCTTCTCAACACTACGGTAGTAAATTCTACAGATACCTCACTGATAGTGAGGGTTGCCACTAGAGTCCCCCTAATTTTATAATGCTCTTGGGCAACCCAGCCTTGGGGGTTATAGAGGAGTGTCCGTGTCATCTCATCATCAAGCGCCATATTCTCATCTTGATCGCATCCACTACACCCTATAATAAGTACTAGCCCTATTAGCACAAAAATGACCTTTGTTCCTTTTTTCATAATGCACCTCTCTTTACCAAACATTTTTAGGGCAAAAGTATGATTTGTCAACAATTATTTTAAATTAATTCTTTATAATGTAAAGAAATAAAAGGTTTTAGGGTAAAGAAAATCCCACCCATCTTTTGACAACAAAAAATAGGTGAAAAGAGAGATAAAGTAAAATACGGATAAGAAAACGAAAAAGTATACCCTTATGGTACCATATGGGAATAGTTCAAATTAAACAATTTGAGGCAAATAATTACTATAGGGGTTACAACAAGGAAGTTTAGGCTTTAAGGAGAGGGATAATAATTGCGTTTCTCTTCCTCTCCTCTTATAATCAGAGCAACGGTAAGGAGGCTTTACATGAAAAAGTGGGCACTTATAGTAGTCGTTGTTTTGATAGTTATCATTAGCGGTTGTACTAGCTCAGCTGAGGTAGGGCCTAAGGTCTCTAAGGTGTTGGGCAAAGATGGAATTCCCCAACCCGACTGGGTCTTTAAAAATGTTTCGACAGCAGAGCGCTATTTTGCTAGTGGCTATGGGAAGATGAGTGATTTCAACAACTCGCTCAAACGAGCAACTGTAGAGGCTAAAAACAATATTGCTGCTTACATCAATGAGAACGTCAAACAGGTTATCTTAACCTATGTGAGCGATGCTGGCAGTGGCGATGATCGCCAAGCCCTCGATGCGATGGAGGTGATAAGCCGCCAAGTAGCTGAAGCGACCCTCTCGGGGGTTATTACCGAAGAGATGTGGACCGATATTGATGGCGGGGTGTGGGTCCTCTGTTCAATCTCTATGGAGAACATCGAGAAGAGCTTCGAGCCAGCAGCTAATGCAATTGCTAAGGAGTTTACCCCTAATGAGGCCGCTGAAGCAGCTGCTGAGAAGATGATGGATGCCTACGAGAGGTTACTTAAAGGGAATTAGGTCAATAAATCACACCAAAGACTGCTTCTCCATTTTGATAGGCGTAATCTCTTAGGATATCACCAAACCTAATTTGTAGAGAATCTCTAGGATCTAGGTAGAAGGGTTTTCCGTAAAGAATTGGCTCTTGGTTGGCATAGACGCCAAATAGGTCAATAACTTGTTCCTCTTTGGTGTCGTTTTTAACCTCGATTGTAAAAGCCCAATCGGTAATCTTCAAAGTCGTGAAATAGGTCTTAAAAAGGTAGTCGTTAATTTTATCAAACACCTCTTCACTGAAGCTGAAACCTAAGAGGATTGTCTCCTCGTCGTCGAGGTCGACTAAGAGGGTGATTAGATCTTTGGAAGAGTCGAATTGCCAATTGGCGTAATTAATAATGGGAATCTTGATATCGGCTACGAGGTAACTTGAGAAATCACGACTGATGGTGCGGAAGTTTTTGGCATCCCTGAACCACTCTCTAATCTTGTTGTTTAACTCTTCGTCTTGTTCTTCACTTAGCGTCTCAATCTCAATTGTGGCCTTAGTGAAAGCAACAAGATTGTAATCGTCTGCAATTTCAAAGATATCAGAGAAGTAGAGCTCAGTTACAATAGAGCCTGAGCAGGCTACTAGAAATAGGAGCACCCCCAGAAGGAGAGCCCATTGAACACCCCTTTTTTTCATAGCTGTTCTCCCTACCTAAGCAGTAGCACAGAGTAGGGGGAGAAGCAAGCGCTTAGTAAGGGTAAAAGCTCCCTTTACTCCATTTGCTATTTCAATCTCTGAGTAGATCAACAATGGTTATTTTAAGACTCTCACCGGGCGCTGGTAAAAGGTCCCCCATCAAGCTTGAGCTAAATCTCTTTGCATATTTAAAACTAAAGAGGGTGGGTAGGGGGAGGGGAAAAGAAGGTGAAAATCTTTATAACGCTCTCACCATATGCAATAGGTCCCAGTAGGAGCCATCTCTGTTCTTCATCCTCTGTTTTAGGAATCTTTAGAGGAAAAACCATATTTTTCCCATTAAAGGTATAGTATTTACCTATACGTTGAGAGTTTTATTGAAAATATAGGTAGGTAATAAACTGGACTTGTGTTGGTAGGTGGCTCGATTTAGCATCTAAATAGAATATAAGGAGGTGTGACAATGAAGAAAACTAGAGTAATTGTCTCAATTTTTCTCGTTCTGTTTGTTTCTCTAGCTACTTTAGGAGCAACGGGAGCTAAAGAAGCACCAAAAGGTGAAGTTCTAGACATCTTGTGGCGCATCGGTGGCCAGGGAGAGTATATGAATCCCGCCATTGAGAAGTTCAAAGAGATGTATCCCAATGTTGAGGTTAAACTAGAGTACAACCCAAAAGCTGAAGATGTGCTTAGACCTAGGCTAATTTCTGGTAACCCACCCGATATTTTCCAGGTCAACGTAGGTACTTTCGATTTCTTCGGCGCAATTGAAGAGGGTAAGTTGAGGGTTCTAGACGATGTGATGAAGATGACTCCAGTAGGCGAATCAATTACGATTGGTGACAAGCTACAAAGTAACGTCATGGACGCTCTTAAGTCAGATGGTCACTACTACATCGTTTCAGACAACTTGAACTTATCAGGATTGCTTTACGACAAAGCCCTATTTGCTAAATATGGGTGGAAAGTACCCGAGACTTGGGACCAATTTGTAGCCCTTTGTGAGCAAATAAAAAAAGATGCTCCCAACATCGCTCCAGTGGTCTTCCCCGGGATGTACCCCTACTATTTAACCAATGCATTCTTCCTCTCCAACGTAGCCTCATTTGGTGGTCAACAAGCAATCAAAGATCTCAACAACTTGACACCGGGCTTTTTCACTTCAGCTCCATTCGTCAAAGCAGCTGAGAGAATTCAGTACATGAGGGACCACGGCTACTTCCACAAAGGTTTGATTGCCTTAAGCCATACCGAATCACAAATGGAGTTTATCAACCACCGGGCAGCGATGCTGGCCGCTGGGTCGTGGGTTTTCAACGAGATGGCTGGTAACTGGCCTCCAGGATTTGAGTTGGCATCTATGCTACCTCCGACCAAAATTAAAGCTGGTGACCCCGGTTATATGCGAGCCTCAAACTCTTACGTAGCAATCTCTGCCGATGCAAAGAACCCTGAAATGGCGATTGAACTTCTACGTATCCTCTATAGCGAGCCAATCAGAAAACAGGTTGCTAAAGACTACACTATGATTATCCCCGTTGAGAGTATATCAGAAGGGTTGGACCTCCCCAAAGAGGTGCTAAGTGCATTTGCCCTCCTTGATGAGCCCCTGAACGAACTGTTTATCACCCCCTATGAGGTGTGGTACAATCCGTTCAACACAACCTTCCAAGATCTCATCTCATCACTCGTGATGGGTAACATTGATGCTAAAAAGTTTAGTGAGTCGATGGAAGCTGCTGCAGAGCAGGTACGCAAAGATAGCAGTATTAAGAAATACAAGCTTTACTAGGTTGCTAAACAGATATAGATGGGGAGGAGACTCCCCATCTATTGACTTCTTTAATCAATTTTAATCTATGGGGTGTGACTAATGAAAAGAGAGAGAGGATACAAAAGTTTTATTGCGGTAAATCTCTTACCCACCCTTATCCTTTATGCCGTTTTCTATATCTATCCGTTTCTAAAAACATTCTATGTTAGTCTTTTTTCTTGGAGAGGCCTCTCTAAGAATATGAAGTTTATTGGGTTTGCCAACTTTGCGAAACTTTTTAAGGACCCAATAATTTGGAAAGCAACTAAAAATAACCTCTTCTTCCTCTTTTGGGGGACGATTGTTATTTTCCTCTTTTCCCTCTTCTTTTCAACCGTGATGGCGCGCAAAAAGTTCAAGGAGATGGGGTTCTACAGGATTGTTTTCTTCTTTCCTAATATGCTTTCAATTATTGTTGTTGGTTTAATCTGGAAATTTATCTATAACCCATCTTTTGGGATTTTGAATACCGTTATGGAGTTCTTAGGGTTAGGGAAATATATAAAAGTTTGGCTGGGAGATCCCAGTACCGTCATGGGGGCTTTGGTGGTCCCTCAGGCTTGGATGTACATTGGATTCTACATGCTCCTCTTTTTTGCGGCAATGCAAAATATTCCTGAAGAGCTCTACGAGTCAGCTAAGCTTGATGGGGCGGGGGAGATTAGGCAACTATTCTCGATTACGATACCCCTCATATGGGAGACAATGAGGACTGCTTTTGTCTTCTTCGTCATAAATGCCTTCTCTAAAACTTTTAACCTTGTCTTTGTGGTAACTAGGGGGGGCCCGAGCCGTTCATCAGAGCTACTAACGACCTACCTCTATCAGAACGCGTTCCAATTTAGCGATTTTGGGTATGCCACTGCGATAGGAGTCTACCTCTTTGTAATCCTATTTGTTATCAGTTTTATCGTATTGAAGTTTACAAAGGCGGAGACCTATGAGTACTAAAAAACCTTTTATAAAGAGAGAGGGGAAGAGGATTGGAACAACCGTCTCTGATTTACTGATTAGAATTGTTCTTATTGCATACAGCGTAATCGTCGTCTACCCAGTGTTATGGACAATTTTTAGCTCCTTTAAAACTAACCAGGAGTTTTATAAGAGTGCTTGGGCTTTACCTCAAGGAATCTTTTTCGATAACTATCGGAATGCTTGGGAAACTGCAAAAATAGGGACCTATTTTCTCAACAGCGTCATTGTTGTTGCAATTACGGTGGTGTTAACACTAATTCTTTGTGCGACTACTGCATATGTTTTGGCCCGATTTAAATTTTGGGGTAACAACTTTGTCCAAACCCTCTACATGTCGGGGCTCTATGTTCCTACTATCCTAGGGATTGTGCCAATCTTCCTCCTTTTAGTCTCACTAAGGATGTTAGATACTTGGCGTGGTCTAATTATTATCTACACTGTCTTTAGTCTCCCTTTTTCAGTTTTTGTCTTAATCTCTTTCTTTAAGACAATCCCTAATGAACTCTCTGATGCAGCTCGTATCGATGGGTGTTCTGAGTATGGGACTTTTTGGCGTATTATGTTTCCCATCTCAAAAACTGGCCTAATAACAGTTAGTATTTTTAACTACATCTGGGTCTGGAATGACTACCTATTTGGGATGACCTTTATCACCAACGACCTTAAAAGGACTCTCCCCGTTGGACTAGTACGTTTAACCGAAACCCTGCAGTTTAAGACCGAATGGGGTTCCCTATTTGCGGGCTTGGTAATTATTATGTTGCCTTCAATTATTATCTATGCACTTTTTCAAAAACAGTTAACTAAAGGATTAACCGCAGGGAGTATTAAGGGGTAGCTAAATGGGAGATATACGGAAAATAGTAATTTTATCGAACACAGGGGAATCTTTCCCTATTGAAGAAGAACGCCTCTTAAAAGAGGAGAAGACTGAGCTTGTTATAACGAAATTTGGTGATATCCAATCGATTCAAGACCTCTGTCGAAAAGCTTATGTTGTAGCCTTTAGTGACGCTAAAATATCAAAAGAGGTTATCGATTCTTTAGAAAAGTGCCACTTAATCATAAGGTATGGTATAGGTTTTGATAACATCGATTTGGAGGCAGCTAAGAGGCGAGGTATAGCTGTTTGCAATGCACCTGCTTATGGAGTTATCGATGTGGCTGAACATACGATAGCCCTCCTCCTTTCAGTTAGCCGTCAAACTGTTGCCTATAATAGTCGCTTGCGGGGGGATAACTGGAGTGTTGCAATGGACAATCCCACCTTCAGATTGAATCGCAAGGTCCTAGGCTTAATTGGCTTTGGCCGTATTGCCCGTAATGTAGCTCTAGCAGCTAAGGCATTAGGGATGGAGGTTGTCACTTACGACCCCTACTTAGACCCCTCATTCATTGGGCAATTTGGAGTTGAGGTCCTCTCACTGGAAGAGCTCTACCACCGCTCCCACTGTATCTCATTGCATCTCCCACTAAGTGATGCTACGAGGAATATTATTGATAGGAGAGCATTAAAAGAGATGCAAGAAGGGGTCGTCATCATCAACACCAGCCGAGGAGGGCTAATCAACCTCGACCACCTAGTAGAGTCCCTAGAAGAGGGGCAGGTTGGAGGCGCTGGTTTAGATGTCTTACCGAGTGAACCTCTCCCTATGGATCACCCAATTTATCAATATAAAAATGTTGTTCTAACTCCCCATATTGCTTGGTATAGCCAAGAGTCAATTGTTGCCCTTCATCACGAGGTGTGTGACGATATTGTGCGTGTGCTCAGAGGGGAAGAGCCAATCAATCGAATAGCTTAACTAATGGAGGATAGAGATGAAGTTGCAACAAAAATTATTAAACAGGGAAAAAACCTTTGCTACAACTATTAGTGCCTTAAATTGGAGTGGATTAATCCAGGTGTTTCACAATGAGACACTCGACTTCTTAATCTTTGACTTTGAACATGGTCGCCTTACAGCAGAGAGTGCTGAAGAGATGCTTAGGATGTGTAATGTACTCAAAATACCCGCTATTGCTAGAGTACAAGAGATTACCTACGCCTACATGTCAAAAGTTTTCGATATGGGGGCTGATGGAATTTTAGTGCCCCGAATTGAGACCCTAGAACAAGCCCAAAAAGTGTTTGATTCAATAAGAATGCCACCGCTTGGGAAAAAGGGGTGTGGGGGATTTTCTCTCTTTCATGATGGGCAAGTCTCAGTTGATAGTTTCAATCAAAATAGGTTGGTCTTTCTGCAGATAGAGTCGCCTTTGGGAATCCAAAATTTGGAGGGGATGTTGTCCTTAGGGAAAGTCGATGGGGTAATTGTTGGTCCCAACGACATGTCTATAGCGATGGGTAATCCGTTCCAATTTGACCATCCAAAACTCATAGAGGGGATTGAGAGGGTGATTGAGATTAGTAACTCCCATAAAATCTCGTGTGGAATCTATTGTGACACACCTGAGGAAATTCGTTTCTGGCGCTCTAAGGGGATGAATATTTTCTGGGCTTCAGGTGACTTGGGATTCGTTAAGCAAGCCTATGGTGACCTGTGTAAGGTGATTGAGGAGTTAGAGTAATAGTATGGGATATCAAAGAGTTGACCCCTTTAGGCTTAAAAATCTAACAAGAGAGATCTTTGTTAAGGCAGGGCTCTCTCTGACGGATGCTGAAATTGCAGCTGAGATTTTGATAACCACAGAGATGAGAGGTGTCGCATCCCATGGGGTAATGCGAGTTGAAAAATATGTCAATTCAATTCTATCTGGGGGAATTGACCCCAAAGCGCCCCTAAAGAGTGTTCAAAATGGGGACAATTGGGACCTCTTTGATGCTTGTCGCGGTTTGGGATTGGTTGCCAGCTATAAAGCGATGGAGCACACAATAGCCCTAGCACGCAAAAATACAATCGCCTTTTCCCTTGTTCGTAACAGCCGCCATTTTGGTGCTGCAGGTTACTACACCAATCAGTGTTGTAGTAAGGGGATGATTGGGATGGCTATGAGTAATGGCGATATTATAATGGCAGCAATAGGTGCTAATGAGAGTAGTATCGGCAACAACCCCTTCTCCTTTGGAGCTCCAGCAGGAGAAAGGGGACCAATCATCTTAGATATGGCGATGAGTAAACTCTCTGATGGTAAGATTCAAATAGCACGTATGAAGGGAGAAGAGTTACCTCCCGAATCTATCCTTGATAACGCAGGAAAGCCCTCAACAGTGCCTCAAGACTACTTTGATGGGGGAACATTGCTCCCCTTCGGAGGACATAAGGGATATGGGTTAGCTGTGATGGTAGAAATTTTAGCAGCCCTTCTATCTGGTTCCTCTCTCCTCAAAGAGGCGCGGGCATGGAACAGAGAACCTAATGACAGCAAGGGGGTAGGTCATTTTTTCTTAGCCTTAGACTTCTCCCAAATAGTGACCCAAGAAATCTATAATCAACGGATTGAGGCCCTAATTGATGAGTTGAAGAGTGCCTCCCTCCAGCCTGGTGTTGAACAGATCTACTATCCAGGGGAATTGGAGAGTATTGAGGAAAAAAAGAGCAAAATAGAAGGAGTAGGACTCCTTCCAGAAACTCTTAGCTCCCTCCAAAGAGCTTGTGATAAAGTTGACCTCATTTTTGATTTATAGGAGGCCTTGTATGTTTGAAAGTAAAATTGTAACCCCCGGAATTCGCAAGATGGATCAAGTTGAGATTGTCTCTTTCCTCGGTGAATGTAAAAAACAAGCTAAGCCGGGTCTGATAGACCTCTCAATTGGGAATCCAGATATTCCTCCTTGCCCAGAGGCGTTGAATGAATTATTAGAGCGCTCCAGAGACCCGAATATGCATGGATACGGTAATTTTAATGGAGTGGGTGAGTTGCTAGAAGGGATAGGAGCTTATTATAAGCAAGTTTTTAAAACAGAAGTTAATCCCCAAGAAATAATGGTAGTGAGGGGAATCCGCTCAGCCATTTTCGATGTGGCCACTGTTTTTGCAGGAAGTGGCGACTATATCCTTTTACCAAGTGTCTCTTACCCCTCCTATTTTTTGGCCACTGAATTTTGTGGGGCATCTACCTACCTTATCCCGTCAAGCGAGGAGAGTGATTATCTTCCAGACTTAACCCAAATACCTCTAGACGTGGTAGAAAAGGCAAAGATTCTCTATCTAAACTACCCCCACAACCCCACTGGGGCTGTTATAACGCGAGATAAACTTGAGGAGATAGTTGAATTTGCCCACAAAAACTCAATTTTACTCTGCTACGACAACGCCTACAACGAGATTGTATTTGATGGGATAAAACCCCTCTCCTTAATGGAGATAGAGGGGGCTAGAGAGGTGGGAATCGAACTCTTCTCATTCTCTAAATTGACTAGTTTAGCTGGCTGGAGAATCTCCTTTATTGCTGGAGGCGAGGCAATTATTAAAGAGATACGTGAATACCTCTCTTTAACCGACACAGCCCCCTATAACGGCTTTCAATATGGAGCTGCGGTTGCTTTAAAGCAGACCTATCTAGATAACACCGGAGCTAAATTGGGAGAGCACTACCAAAAAAGGCGTGACGAACTAATTGAGGTATTAGAGACCATTGGTCTCGATTACTATAAGAGTATGGGGGGGTTCTACATCTGGGTTAAATCTCCAAAAGGGGATGGGAGAAGTTTTACCAATTACCTCTTAAATGAGGCCAATATATTGGTCGTCCCGGGAGACTACTACGGGGAAGATGGTACCAACTATGTGCGACTCTCCCTAACAACTAGTGAGGATGATTTTCAAGAGGTCTTAAAGAGGTTAAAGCGTCTCACCTTGTAGGAGGGGTTGTATGTATATAATAAAACCCAAAGGTATTTTTCTAAGTGATGACAACAATTTTCATAAAGGGATTGTTGTCACAGAAGGGGAGAAGATTGTCTGGGTAGGGGATGAAGAAGACCTTCCATCCCACTTCACAGAGAAGGGACAATTAATTGAGTTAAGGGATAAATGGCTCTTACCTGGTCTCGTCAATACCCATGTCCACCTCGAGTTTGATGCTTCTAACGACGTCGTAGATAATTTTACCTCCTCCTCCAAAGAAGAACTTCTTGCCCTTGCTCAGCATCAGGGAGAGCAACTCCTCTACTCAGGGGTGACAACAGCCCGTGATGCTGGTAGTAGTTGGAACCTACTTGAGTTAGGGGCAAATAGTCCCAATCTCCCCCGTCTGGTATTTTGTGGACCACCTGTGACAGCCTACAATGGCCACCTCTTTTTTATGGGATGTGAAGCGGAAAGTACGAAAGAGTTAGCAGATGCCGTTAGAATTCACTACGAGAAAGGGGCCACTTCCCTTAAAATAATGGCTACTGGAGGGCAAATTACCCCCAACTGCGACCCTGTAAAAGCTGCCTACAGTGTTGAACAGATTAAGACCATCGTTGAGAGCGCTCACCAATATAATTTACCAACATTAGCCCATTGTTTAACAACTGAGGGGTTTGCTATCTGTAGCGCCGGGGGGGTCGACTGTATTGAGCATTGCGCTTGTTTTGTCCGTTCCAAAGAGAGCGGGTTACTTGAGAGAGAGTTCATTCCTGAAATATTTGAGCTAGATGATAAACAAAAACCGCTCCTAATGATTGGGGTTAGTACCTGTTACAACCTCCTTAACGAAGTGCGCTTTGGGAGACGTGAACCTACCCCCTTGGAAGTTTTTAAGCTTGAACAGGAGAGGATCCTTTTTGAAATCGTTCACCATCTAATAGTTTTAGGGTATCCCTTTGTGATTGGCACCGATGCTGGTGTGTGGGGGACCTATTTTAATGAGACCCACTTAGAACTCTCGTTAATGGGGGAGCGAGCTGGTATGTCGTGGCAAGAGGTGGTGCGTTCGGCTACCGAGAGGGGAGCACAATGTCTTGGTCTGGGTGATAAGGTTGGGATAATTAGAGAGGGGTACTTTGCAGATCTTATCGCGCTCGACGAGAGTCCCCAAGAGAGCTTCAATGCTTTTGAAAAGGTCTCCTGGGTAATGAAGGATGGGCGTATAGTTAAGGAATGATTGAAGTGTTAAAACATGCTACACTGCTTGAGAAAGGGGTTGTAGATAGATAAGATGATTAAGATTTGTATTGCTGAAGATAACGGACCAATCCTAAAACACTTTGTCGACTTACTCTCACATGAGCCCGGGTTTTCAATTGTCTCAACAGCTCGCAGTGGAAAAGAAGCGGTGAAAAACTTCTCTGGGTGTGAGTGTGATGTTGTTTTGATGGACGTTGAGATGGCTGAACGCAACGATGGAATCGAAGCGACCCGTATAATCACCACCCAAAACCCCGCTGTTAAGGTGATAATTTTAACAATCCATGAAGATATTGAGACTATATTAGATGCTTTTGAGGCGGGCGCTGTCGATTTTATTTTAAAAAATAGTTCAGCTAGTATCATAATTCAAGCAATTAAAGCAGCACACGACAACCAATCCTCTTTAGAGCCTAAGGTTGCCAAAATTATCAGGAATAATATTGGTTCAATCCAGCGTATGCGTAAGAATATTGGGGAGATTATCGAAATTATTTCCTCTTTAACGCGGACAGAGAGGAGTCTAATCCCATCTATTTTAGATAACGCTTCGTTGAGAGAGATAGCTGCTGAAAACTATATAGAGCTCTCTACTGTAAAATTTCATATAGGTAATATCTTAAGAAAATTTAATGTCAAAAGGCGTAAAGAGGTAGCTGAGATTATTAGAGAGATGGGCTTGGCTGACCTTTTTGAATAGGATTACACAATGATTATTATATTTTTAATATTGGTAATTCTGCTAGTCGCTCTTATTCGGTTTGATTTACGTACTTCGCTCTCTAGGTGGATTGTTGCCTCTATCTCGGGTCTCATCCTTGCGATTTTTAGCCTCATTGTCTATTCGGTTAATATGTGGGATTTCTCCTATTTTGTTCGCAAAGTTCTCCTCTTGAATAACCGCTCTCTCTACTTTTGGGTCTATTATCTCAATTTGAGTGCCTTCACCGTAATCAGACTTCTCAACCTTGGGATTGCCATCTTCCTCTATTGCTCAACCACTTTTAGCTTTGCCTATTTCCACTATATGACCTATTCAGTAAAGAAGCGCTATAAATTCTACCTCCTAATTCCCCCTGTTTTTTTCTTGATTAGCTTTGATCCCCTCTTTACCAATGCGGTTTATCATCTCTTTTTTCACCTCCAAATTAAAATTTTTAGTGCCAACATGTTTTTTAGGCTAATTGATATTTTGACTATTATAAATAAGGTTTGGATGATTGGTTATCTTCTCCTTTCGCTGGGAATGATTTGGCGTTCTCTCCATTATGCCTATCACGATCAGATTAGACAAAAAACCTTCATGCTCTTTGCCAATTATTTGACCCTTTATTTGAGCTTCTCTATTATATTTTATTGGGTCCCACGCCTTATGTTCACCCCAAGGGGATTGGGTTTAACGGCGCGAATGTATGCTAAACCGTATGTGGGACTCAATCTTCGTTTTATCGGGTCAACTGGTTTCTATCTGTTAATATTTTTTATGACGGTTTCAAGTGCCTTCTTCTTAATCTCAATCTATAAATACAATGTGATAAGCCAAAATAGACGTCGTCAGCGTCTATTTCTTGAGACCACTTACAAGTCGGCCAACATCGGTTCGCAAGCTTTTATCCATGCCTTTAAGAACGACCTTTTTGCAATTCAGACATTGGCTTCCAAAGGTGGTGATAACCTTGAGCCTTCTGCTGAAAACTTCTCAAGTATCCATGCCATCAGTAGCACTTGTCTCAATAGATTGGACCATCTACATAAAATGACTAGTAAGCCCCGCATGAATTATACTGTTGAATCGATCCCCTCAATAGTTAAGGAGATTAAGACTGCAGTTACCCCCTTTGTTCCTAAAAATATTGACCTAATTATTGCTCACCATATTAGAAGCCTAGATGTTTTAGTTGACCGCTCCCAATTGATTGAGGTAATGCGTAACCTTATTACCAACAGCTGCGAAAGTATTGGAGAGAAAGAGGGGAGAATTCTTTTACAAGCCTACCAGAAAGGGCGTTGGGGAGTGATTGAGATTGAAGATAATGGGGAAGGAATTTCCAAGGCAAATTTGAGGAAGGTTTTCAACCCCTATTACAGTACTAAACCTTCTACAAAAAACTGGGGTTTAGGACTCTCTTTCTGCCAACAGATTATCCAGATGATGGATGGTGATATCTTAGTAAAGAGTGAAGAGGGAAAGGGGACAACCTTCTCAGTCTACCTCTCTTTATCACCCCTCTAAATCTCTCACCATATGCAATAGGTCCCAGTAGGAGCCATCTCTGTTCTTCATCCCCCTCTTTAGGGTTCCGTAGGGGATAAATTGATATTTCTCATAGATGTGGATGGCTACTTTGTTTTCGGTCACTACGGTTAACTCAATTTGCTCGAACTTCATCTTCTTAGACTCTTCAATTAGAGTCTCCACTAGTAGTGAGCCGATACCGCGCCCCTCGTAGGGGAGGGCTACTGCTAAGCTTAAGGTTCCGCGGTGACTAAGACGTTGTCGCTTGGAAACTTCAAAGACATCCCCCATGGCAACTAAATTTCCTTTATGAAAAACTCCCAATAAAACTCGATGGGGGTCTTCTAAAGCCCCCCTAATGTAGGCAGCTTCAGCACGGGGGGTGACAGTCCACTCATCAGGGTACTTCACCATATAACGACTAGTGGTATAGATCTCCAACATAAAGGCGACCACTGCATGGGCATCTTGGGGGGAGAGGGAGCGTATGGTGATATTACTCCCCTCTTTTAGGGTATGTCTTGAAGGTTCTCTACGCATACTTCGATAATAACAATTAGGACCCCCTACCGCAAGAATAATAGAGATTGATCTGGACTCAAGGAAGCAGGGCTGCTACGATCAACTAATGAAACATTTAAAAGTGGCTGCGGCAGTCTTTATTGAAGGGGGTAGGGTGTTTTGTGCCCAAAGGGGAGGTGGAGGAGAATTGGCTCTCCATTGGGAATTTCCCGGGGGCAAGGTGGAAGAGGGAGAAGAGGCGACAGCGACTATTGTTAGGGAGATTGAGGAGGAGTTAGCCACAAAGATTGAGGTGGTGCGCTACCTGATGAGTGTTGACCACACCTATCAAACATTCTCCCTCACCTTGATTGCCTATCAGTGTCGCATTGTGGAGGGGGACCTGTTGTTAAAAGAGCACCTCGCTAAAAGATGGCTCTCCCTGGAAGAACTCTACAGTGTTAAGTGGGCTGCCGCTGATCTCCCAATTGTTGCCTTAGTTGAAGATATCTTAAGGGGGAGCGATGGGTACTAGGGAGAGTTTGACAGCAAGTATTCAAACTGGACTCATTGACCACTCCCTCCTCTCTAGGGAGGAGTTTCGTCCCCACCTAGTCTTAAATGAACCCCCTGAGAATAATGTTTTAGCAACGCTGACTCGTGAATTAGAAGAGTGCATATCTTTCCAATTTTCAGTAGCTTTCATTACAAGAGGGGGTGTTGCCACCCTCCTTCAAAGCCTCTACGACCTTAAAAATAGGGGAGTCAAGGGGAGGATTTTAACTAGCGACTATCTCAATTTTAGTGACCCTGATGCACTGGAGACACTCCTCGACTTCTTCCCTAATATTGAGATTAAAATCTATAGTGGTAAACCATTTCATGCTAAAGGGTACCTCTTCCAACACCAAAACTACTCCTCATTAGTAATCGGTAGCTCCAACCTTACACAGCAAGCATTGACCACCACCCGTGAGTGGAACCTACGCCTAGTCTCCTTAGAAGATGGAGAACTTCTCAGGCAGACCCACCGCGAGTTTGAGAGTGCTTGGCAAGAAGCCTACCCGCTCTCTAAAGGATGGCTTTCCCACTACCGAGAGGTGCGAAGGGCCTTTCCTGTAGCTCAAAAAAGAGAAGATGAGGTAATTAAACCCAATATAATGCAAAAGGAGGCCCTCGCTTCTCTTGAAGCATTGCGACTAAAGGGGGCTAGTCGAGCCCTCTTAATCTCAGCTACCGGTAGCGGTAAGACTTATTTGAGTGCCCTCGATGTGAAAGCCTTTGGGGCAAAGCGCCTCCTCTTCATTGTCCACCGTCAGCAAATTGCTCAAGCAGCTAGAGAGAGCTTTCATAAGATATTGGGGCAGGGGATTTCATCTTCGCTCTTAGCAGGACAAGGGAGTTTGAATAGGGGAGGTGGCCACCTCTTTGCCATGATTCAGACCCTCTCTAAAGATGATGTCCTCAACCGTTTTGAGAGAGACGCCTTTGACTACATCATTGTCGATGAGGTTCACCGGGCGGGAGCCGCCTCTTATGAAAAGGTTCTTAATTATTTTAAACCCAAGTTCCTCCTTGGAATGACGGCTACCCCAGAGAGAACCGATGGCTACGATATCTACCGTTTGTTCAACCACACCATTGCCTATGAGATTAGACTTAACCAAGCTTTGGAAGCCGACCTCTTAGCCCCCTTCCACTACTATGGGATTGCTCAATTGTCGGTTAATGGGCAAGAGTACGATGATTTGAGTAAGTTTTCACTCCTTGAGCGACACGAGTGGGTCAAGCAAATCAAGGCTACCATCGATCGCTATTCTATTGGTCTTAAAGAGCGACGGGGTTTAATTTTCTGTTCCCGTAACGAAGAGGCTCAATTTTTAGCTGAAAGATTGGCTCTTGAGGGGCTTAAAACACTCGCCCTTAGTGGTGCGGATAGCAATGAAAGGCGCGAAGAGGCCTTTGATCGTTTAGAGCACGATGAGTTGGAGTACCTAGTTGCTGTCGATATTTTCAATGAAGGAATCGATATCCCATCACTAAACCAGATTATTATGGTTAGGCCCACCCAATCGGCAATTATCTTTGTTCAGCAATTAGGGCGAGGGCTTCGTAAGTTTCCGGGGAAAGAGTTTTTAACGGTCATCGATTTTGTAGGGAACTACACCAACAACTATCTCATCCCAATAGCCCTCTACGGCGACACCAGTTACAAGAAGGATAACTTGAGGAAGCTAATTAGTAGTGGTAGCCTCTCTATCAGTGGGGAATCGACCGTTAATTTTGACCTAGTGGCCAAAGAGAGAATCTTTAAGGCGATTAACGTGGTCTCTTTTTCGACAATTAAGATCTTAAAAGAGGAGTACTTAAAGGTGCGCTCTAAGGTGGGTAGAATCCCTACGATGGTCGACTTTGTCCACCATGGAGCTATCTCACCCCTTTTGTTTATCGACTTAGCCAAAAACTACGCTTCATTTAAAAAGCGGGTAGATTTAGATTACCAAGATAAACTAAGTGATCTCCAGCTTAAAAGTTTGGACTTCTTCTCCAAGGTTGTCGCTCCAGGACTGCGCCCCTATGAGGCTCTCCTTGTTGAGCTCCTAATAGATAAAGGGGAGACCACCTTAGATGAACTCTTTAGAGAGGTAAAAGAGCGTTATAAGATAGAGGCCTATAGGGTGGGCGTTGAGTCGGCTATCTCAATCTTGCAAAACAAATTTTACTACCAAAGAGAGTGTTCTAGTTTTGGTAATATAGTCTACACCCAACAGCGAGGGGATAAATTGGTAGCCACTCCCCAGTTTAGAGAACTCCTAGAGAGTGACCCCTACCGCCGTGAACTTCAAGATATTTTAAATATTGGGGAGTGGGAGTTTAACAACTACATTCTACCCTATAGACGACAAGACGATTTTGCCCTCTACCACAAGTATAGCCGAGAAGATGTGTGTCGTATTCTAGGGTGGCCCAATAGCCAAGCATCAACCCTCTACGGTTATAAGGTAGACTATGAGCGGGGGGAGTGTCCCATTTTTGTCACCTACGATAAAAACCAGGCAACAATCACCCCTTCAATTGACTACAAAGATTATTTCATCTCTCCTGAGGAGTTTGCTTGGGAGACCCGTAATCGTGTTAAGCTAGATTCTAAAGAGGTAGTTGCCATTGAAGAGGAGAGTTGCCGTAAGTTATTCTTTGTTAAAAAGAGTAACGATGAGGGGCACACGTTCTACTATATGGGAGATTTAGTCCACCTAATGAGTAAATTAGGTGAGAAGAGAGATGAGAAGGGGAGGCGCCTACCGGTAGTTGCGATGCGCTTTAAGATGGAACAACGGGTCCCCGATAATCTCTACCGCTATCTAATTGGTTAATCTTAATAACGCCTTTCTAAATAACTAATAGTACTCAATGGTCGAGAAGTTGTGGTCGATATATATGATATTGATAGCTTGCGTGACCTCCCTTTTAATTTCCGTTACTATTAGTATTGCTCAGCAATATAGACGCCATCCATAGTGTCAGAGCTACTCATCCCCATCGGGATATAGGTTGCCTCGCTCTCCAGTAAGAGGGGGAGAAAGGGGGAGTTCTTCAAAACCTGAATAGTTTTAACACCCCGTTGATAGAGGAGGATTAAGAGCTCTTTGGCCCCCTCCTCATTTATGGCCATCGCTTCAACCGCTTTATCACCAAGGAGGAGGGCGTAGCTCTTCTCAGTTGCAACAGCCGCGTACCCCATTAGGAGGAACTGCCAAGCCAACTCATCTCTCTCGAGGGCCCCCCTCTCTTTGGTTGCCTCTAGGTAGATTCGATGTAGGTGAAAATTATCGAAAGGTATGGAGGCGGCTTGCCCCTCTATAGGGTGGGTGAGAGGGAAATTTAAGAGGTTGGAGGTGGTGAAAAATCCCCGTTTGACATAGTAGGGACGCACCGCTGGAAAGAGGACCACCGGATGGGTGTAACTTCCAATAGTTTTCTCTAGAAGTCCCCCCATAATCCCCTGCCCTCGGTACTCTTCTACTGTGGCTGCCCCCACAATGTAAGAGCAAGGGTAACTCTCTCCTTGGTAGTGGTAAAAGGAGGGGAGGGCGTGGAGGGCGGCTAAGATAGTATCTCCTTGGCGGGCAACAAAGATGTGTTCAAAGAAGATTCTCTCGTTGAAGAAGAGCTCTAGAAAGGGCTCCTTCTCATCAAAAACCACTTTCCAGAGACTTTTAAGGGGGAGATAATCGGCTGAGGTGGCTTGGTTGAATTGAATCACTAACGAGTCGCCCTATACTTTTCAACCATCATAACGGGGCGGTAGGAGAGTTTAGCCTTTCTCAACCCAGCGACCCCGGCATCCTCTTGCCTATTTATATAGCGCACATCGGCGAGGTATTGGGAACAAAAGAGCTGGTTAATGACACTGTAGATTCCACTGAAGGAGGTATCTCCCTTCTCAAAGTGGATAATCGCCATCTCGTTATCAATTATTTCACCCACGGTGAAAGCGCTAAGGTGGTGATCGATACAAATTACCATCCCTAAGAGATTTAATTCGTCCCAGTTATCGAAGGCATTTCTAAGGGCTTTCAACTCATCTTCTATCTCTTTAGTAACTTCGCCCTGGCTCTCTAACCAGGTGGTAGAGGCCATCTCATAACACTCCTCCCTAATCTTCTCTCTCCCCATCGAAAAGAGGGTGTAGGTGTAGTAGCGCTCAAACTTAGAGATGTGGTTACGTTTAGATTGGAGCTTTTTGCCACCCAATTTTATTAAGCTCTCACTCTCGTAGAGGTAATCATCGAAGTTGGGAACTCGCTCTAGATTATATCCCATCTCTTTGAGCTGGAGCGCTTCAGCGGTGGGAACTCCCTCTAGAACGGGGGTGGTCCCAAGTGTCTCACAAAACTGCTCTAACTCTGCTATTGCTGCGGGGAGGTTAGTGGTTATAGGGAGAAAGAAACGGTTCTCCCCTTTGAGACGTAAATAGAGGGCTATCTCACTTTTAGCAACTGTGAGGTCGATTACATCGCCCCAAAGGCGGGCAAAAGAGTAGTAGTAATTGTAGGCCAAGTATTGGGTCGAAGAGGGAAAATATTGTTTGTCAGCAGGGGAAAGGGGATGAAATTTTAACATAGTACCTCATAATATATTACTTAACTAAAACAATTGATAAGATGTTTTTTCAAAAGGGTCAAGCAATGTTTTCCTATTAATAACACCCCTTTTTCTATTTATTCACCCCTTTAGGGGGTGGAGGGGCTAATGTTTTTGACAGAAACCTATATATTTACTATAATGGCTGACACTTGCTTATTACAGTAAGCAAAAATAAATACTTAAGGAGATTATGTATAATGAGAAAAAGAATTTTTGTAACGTTTCTCATTGTTGCTGTTGTCCTTTCCGCAGCTTTTGCGAAGGGAGCTACTGAAGCTGCTCCAAACGTAGAAACACAGGTTATTTTGGGTTCATCAACTCAAGTCAACGGTGATTTCTTTGATGGTTGGACCAACAGTGCAACTAACGCCTATCTAAAAGGGTTGATGGGTGGTTATGAAACCGTCGCGTGGACCAAAGAAGGACGCTACGAGGTTAACCCCGTTGCTATTACCTCTTTTGATGCGGTTGATAATGCCGATGGTACGAAGACTTACACCTTCCACCTAGCCAACAACCTCACCTACAATGATGGCCACCATATCACCGCCAGCGATTATGTTTTCAACATCCTCTATGCTGCTTCACCGCAAGCTGTTGAAATTGGCGCCTCTTATGGTACAGGCCCCGAGTATGTTGGGTACGAAGATTACCACAGTGGTAAAGTAAATTACTTTGAAGGAATTAAGATCCACAGTGACTACTCCTTCTCAATTACCATTAAGGCTGAAGAGTTACCCTACTTCTTTGACCTCTCCCTTGTTTCTGTTGGACCACTTCCCCTCCATGTAATTGCACCGGGCGTGGAAGTGTTAAACACTGCCAAGGGAGCAGCCTTGTCGAGCAACTTCACAGCTGACCTACTTCGTCAGACCGTTTTAACTCCAGGTACAGGTTACCGCTACAAGCCTCTGGTCACCTCAGGCCCTTACCAATTCGAAAACTACAACCCCGCTGACAGTACAGCCAGTGTTGTCCTTAACCCCCTCTTCCTCGGTGAGTACGATGGAGCCAAAGGTTCAATCTACCGCATTATTATTAAACTTACCAACACTGCAACCGAGATGGATGAGCTCAGAACTGGTGCTATTGACATGCTCCAGGGAGTCTCAGGTGGCGATTCAATCAGCCGCGGCTTAGACCTTTATGACCAAGGCATTGTCAATTTTGCCTCCTATCCTCGCTACGGTTATGGAAAGATCGCTTTTGCATGTGACTTTGGTCCAACTCAGTTCGACGCAGTCAGGCGTGCAATTGCCTACAGTCTCGACCGCAACGAGTTTGCCCGTCAGTACACCGGCGGTTATGGAATCATCGTTAACGGCTACTATGGCGCCTCAATGTGGGAGTACGTCCAGAACGCTACCCTCTTGGACAAAGAGCTCAATGCTTACCCCTTCAACCTCCAAAAAGCTGAAGATGAGCTAGTTAAAGATGGCTGGACCCTCAACAAAGATGGCAAACCCTTCCAGAAGGGTGTTGATACTATCCGTTACAAGAGAGTCGATGGCGCTTTGATGCCCCTAATTATTGAGTGGGCCAACACCGCCAACAACCCCGTCTCTGACTTGATTGCCACCATGTTAGTCCCAGAAGTGCGCAAGATTGGTATGCAGATCAACGGTACCACCGTCGACTTTGCTGTCCTCCTTGACCACCTCTACAAGGACAACATTGATAAGCCAGTCTACGGTATGTTCAACTTGGGAACCGGCTTTGCCACCACCCAAGCCTACTGGTACTACTACAGCACCGACCCAGAGTTCTTTGGCGTCTACAACACCAACTTCATCTCAGATAAAGAGCTTGAAGCAATTTCTCTCGATATGAAGAAAACTGACCCTGCCGACTTAGACGGGTGGGTAGAGAAGTGGATTAAATTCCAGAAGCGCTGGAACTACCTCCTCCCCGATATCCCCCTCTACTCTGACGTCTATCACGACTTCTTCAATCCTCGGATTGTTGGGTACGACTCACTGTCGACTTGGGATTTCCGCTACGCCATCATCCGTGCTAGCGTTAAGTAAGGTGTTGTTCACGTAAGATACGTTAACAATTGAATCACTAACGCCTAGGGCAACAACTTAAGTTGTTTGCCCTGGGCATTTGTAACATTTAACTAATTCGAAAGGAACTTTGGCCATGCTCAAGTATGTTCTGAAACGACTTGCCTATATAGTGGTCGTCTTTTTAATAGCCTCGGTGCTCCTCTTTATCCTCTATAAGTCGGTTCCTGGCGACCCCGCTAGGATGATGTTGGAGGGGAATAAGATGAGTATGAAACCGGAAGAGTACGAAGCACGCTACCAAGATGCGGTACGTAAACTAGGACTCGACAAGCCATTGGTAATACAATATTTTGCCTGGTTGTTTAATACCTTACGAGGCGATTTTGGCTACTCTCTAACCTATAAGATGCCTGTCAGACAGATGATTGGGGTTCCCATGAAGAACACCATCATGCTCAATGTGTGGTCACTTATTCCTGTTTTTGCCATCACTTTGCCGCTAGGAATAGCGACAGCGGTGCGACGCGGAAGTCGCTTCGACAGCACTGTCCAGGTTATAACCATTATTGGCTA
>LSQX01168354.1_pt3 | contig 24269 bp, 29 predicted proteins | sample 654561 | NCBI WGS metagenome assembly LSQX01 (sample SAMN04489861, study PRJNA283612) | anaerobic digester metagenome | isolation source: 4 biogas reactors fed with cattle manure at either 37C or 55C with and... | place: Denmark: Kongens Lyngby | collected 2014
TGCGCCGATAGCACCTGGGCTTCGCCACAGTGTATGGTAGAATTCCATGCTACTGCCATGGAAAGAGCGTGGGGTTCTCAGCCTCACCGTGATCTCTCAGCTGGGGGCCGGATGCAGCCAGATCCTGGCCGCGCAATATGGTTTCCACCATCTCAGAAACAGTCTCGCTTGCGAGCATAGTCAGGTGTGACATTCCAAAGCCTGTGACTTGATAATTCTTCGCGCCGCACATAATGGCATTCTCTGCCGGAATCACTACCCCATCTGCAGGAGTCCAAATCGAATGGAACTCAACTCCGGGAGCTACTTCCTCCGGAGCGTTGAGATGGCGCAGAAAGTCGCTTCCGGGCGTCATCTCCCTGGCACATCTGCTGGCAGACGGAGCTATCTTGCCGCTTAAGGTTCCGTGGTGTGGCGTCCCGATAGTAACAACCAAATTCACCTGCGAAGTCGTCCTCAGGTGCTTCAAGTAATACCTTGTGACCAGTCCACCCATGCTGTGAGCCACAATAGCCACATCGCTCTTGCCCGCACAATCCACTTCGACTTTTCGCGCCAGCTCCATGGCGTAGTCAGCAATAGAGTCTACAACACCAAGATAGGAAAGATTTATATGGTCACATTCGAATCCGGCCCTCTCGAGCCTGTACTTGAGCATGCTCATGTCCATGGATGTCGCGAGCCAGCCATGGACAAGAATGACGTAGGGCTTCCGATCAGCAACGACGCGGGCAATGTCGATGCCGCGCGGTACATCCTGCGCATGGCTGGGAATACTGAACAAAGAGAAAAGCATAGCCGCTGTAACCATGATAGCAACACCATTCTCCATGCCGATAATCCTCCAGTCCACAATATGGCCCGGCGCTTTGCGCGACGAGCTTCATGTAGGGAGATGATGGAATGATGGACTATGCAAAGAGAGCTAAGCGCCTAGAACCGGAACGCGCCTTTTCAATGCTTGAGAGGATTTCCAGGATCGTTGCCGCTGGCCAGAACATAATAGGTTTTCACATAGGCGAACCTGATTTCGCCACGCCTGAGAACATCAAAACAGCAGCTTGCTCCTCAATCCATGCCAACAGGACGCACTACTCGCCTCCGTCCGGAGTGCCCGACCTCCGCATCGCCATCGCTGATCACATATCCAAAACCCGAGAAATACAGGTATCACCTGAGCAAGTCGTGGTGTCTGCCGGAACCAAACTCGCGATATTCTGCGCGATCATGTCATGCGTAGAAAGCGGCGCTGATGTTCTGGGACCTGTTCCTGCATATCCAGCCTATCCGTCAATAGCCAGCCTGGTAGGGGCGAACTACGTTCCGGTTCCCTTCATTGAGACCGACCGTGGCTTCCGCATGGATCTTGACCGCCTTGCCAACGCGGTAACTCCCAACGCATCGATGATAGTGCTGAACTCTCCACATAACCCGACCGGCGCTCTCCTCCCCAGAGAAGACCTGGAGCGCATTGCGGAAATAGCGACTGAACACGACCTTTGGGTGCTGTCGGATGAGATATACTCCCGCCTTGTATATGACGGCCGCTTCGCCAGCATCCTGTCCCTGCCTGGCATGGCCGACCGCACAATCCTGGTAGACGGATTCTCGAAGGCATACGCCATGACAGGCTGGCGGCTTGGTTTCGCCATAGTCAACAGGACACTTGCAGGCCTGCTTGACACCTTCATGGCCAATGTACATTCATGCACAGCCACATTCACGCAATATGCGGGAATAGAGGCCCTAACCGGGCCCCAGCACGAAGTTGAGAAGATGCGCCTGAAGCTTCTCAAGCGCCGCGACCTCATGGTCACCGAGCTAAACCATATCCCCGGCTTCAGATGCCATATGCCTCCGGGCGCATTCTACGCTTTCCCTAACGTTACAGAAGCATGCCAGATAGCGGGCTTGGCCGATGCCGACCAGCTTCAGGATGCCCTGTTGGAACTGGCAGGCGTTGCAGTCCTGTCTATGACCGCTTTCCATGGGCCACGCGACCCCAAAGCCGATCAGTACATACGAATGTCCTACGCTACCGGCGACAGGGAGATCCTCGAAGGCACGCGGCGGATTCGAGACTTCATGTACGCTCGAATCGGGCTGCCGCTCCGCCACAATTGACAGTACAGCCTAGGCCGACTCGCCCTGCGCAAACCTCTCCAGGTTCCGAAAACGCGTGTACTCCCTCTGCCACATCAGCTCGATCGTGCCTGTCGGTCCATTACGCTGCTTAGCAATGATTATCTCCGCAATGTTCCTGCGTTCGGTATCAGGCTTGTAGTAGTCCTCGCGGTAGATAAAGGCGACCACGTCCGCCGACTGCTCAATCTCGCCACTCTCTCTGAGATGTGAAAGCAGCGGGCGCTTGTCTGCTGTAGCCTCAACCGCCCTGCTGAGCTGAGCAAGAGAGATCACCGGAACCTCGAGCTCACGCGCAAGCGTCTTTAGCGACCTGGTGATCTCAGCAATCTCCTGGTTGCGGTTTTCTACGCGGCCATGCCCCTGCACTAGCTGGAGGTAGTCTATGATGATCAGCGACAGGCCATGCTCCGCTTTAAGCCGACGCGCCCTGGTCCGTATGTCCAGTGCAGTAGCTGATGGACTGTCATCAATGAATATCGGAGCCTCGCTGAGGCGGCCTATTGCATGTGACAGACGCTGCCAGTCCGCCTCCGACAGATTGCCTCGTCTGAGCCTCTGCCCATCCACTGTAGCCTGGGAACATAGCATCCTCTGGGCCAGTTGCTCCCTGGACATCTCAAGGCTGAAGATGAGGACAGGCTTGCCTTCATTAGCCCCAACATGTTCAGCTATGTTCAGTGCAAGCGCAGTTTTGCCCATGGACGGCCGCCCGGCAATGACAACAAGTTCAGATGGCTGCAACCCTGACAAAATGTTATCGAGCTCTGCGAAGCCCGTCGACAGGCCTGTGATTGCACCTTTGGTGGTATACAGCCGCTCAATCCGGTCGAAAGTACTCATCAGCACAGTTTTCATGTCAGAGACTGTCCCGGTCTCGCCGCTCTGTGAGATCCTGAATATGAGCTGCTCCGCCTTGTCCAGAGATTCCGGCACATCAGCTGTCTGGTCATAGCCTATGGAAGCTATCTGCGATCCAGCCGTCACCAGCGCTCGCATGATGGACCTGTTCTTGACGATCTTGGCGTAGTACTCACAGTTAGCCGACGTCGGCACGGTATTTGCGAGCGTGCTGATGTAGGACGCGCCCCCCACGGCATCGAGCGCATTGCGTTGGCGTAACGCCTCCGTAACAGTGATCAAATCGGCTGGTTCGCCCTTGTTGAACAGGGAGATAAGCGCGTCGAATATCGTTCTGTGCGCATCCCTGTAGAAATCCTCAGCCACAAGGATCTCGGCAGCTGTGGCAATTGCCTCTTTGTCCAGCAACATTGAGCCCAATGTAGACTGCTCCGCCTCAAGGCTCTGGGGCGGCACACGATCAACGCCCACTACACCCGCAGTTGCCAAAGTAACTCACTCCCTATCCAGATCGCCAAAGACTGCGTCGCCCTGGAATATGTGCTCGAAAGCATCGGCCACATCGGTTACTGACACCACTTCAATCCCAGTGATGCCAGGAGGGACGTCTTTGGCGTTCTCCGCCGGCACGATCACTTTCTTGATTCCCGCCTGCCGTGCCCCGTATATCTTCTCGAAGATTCCCCCCACCGCCCTGACCTTCCCCTGAATGGAAAGCTCTCCGGTGACCGCAACATCCTGCCTGACAGGGCAGTTGTAGACAGAGCTCAGAATTGCAAGAAGAACTGCCGTTCCGGCAGACGGCCCGTCGATATCGCCTCCGCCCACAACATTTACGTGGACGTCAAAGTCTGCGAGATCTCTGTTGGTGACAAATCTGAACACAGATGCCGCGTTGAACACAGAGTCCTTCGTCATGCTGCCTGCGGTCTCATTGAACCTGATGGTCCCCTTGCCCGCTTCCCGAGCGGGAAACGCGACTGCTTCAAACTCTATTACAGAGCCCAGGAAGCCCGCAACTCCGAGGCCAAAAACCTTTCCCACCTCCGCATTATCAGAGGCTCGAACATGCACGTAAGGGGAGAGGCGTCCCAAACGGATAGTCTCCTCAAGGTCATCAAGGGTAATCTTCACACGATTGTCCCCGGAATCCGCCTCCTTGCCCTTTGAGGCCTGCTCCATCCCACGGAACAAGGCGATACCGTATGCATCCACTAGAAGGCTCGTAGCCTTTCTGCCCTCGATTGTGTAGTCGCTTACAACAGACGGAATCTCAGAAGCCATGTCCACTTCCAGTTTGCCGGCGGCATTGCGCACGATTTGCGCTATGTCCACCTGGTTCAGGGGTTCGAAGTACACTTCTGCGGTTCGGGAGCGCAGAGCCGGACTCAGCTCAGATGGATCACGAGTGGTCGCCCCAATAAGCACGAAGTCTGCCGGCGCTCCCTCTTCAAAGAGCTTCTTGATATACGACGGCACATTCGGGTCCGAGGGATCGTAGTATGAAGACTCGAATTTGACCCTCTTGTCTTCCATGACCTTCAGCAGCTTATTCAAGAGCAATGGATCCATCTCGCCTATCTCATCAATGAATAACACACCACCATGGGCCTCAGTCACGAGGCCGAGCTTGGGTTCGGGCACACCGCCTTCCGCAAGATCCCGCTTTGCGCCCTGATATATGGGGTCATGCACCGAACCAAGAAGCGGATTGGTTACCTCTCTAGGATCCCACCTGAGCGTCGTGCCATCCACTTCAACGAACTTCGACTCCTCCCCAAACGGGGTAAGAGCCACCTTCTTTGCCTCTTCCAGAGCAAGGCGAGCAGCGGTCGTCTTCCCTACCCCAGGCGGGCCGTACAAGATTACGTGCTGCGGGAATGGGGAAGCCACCTTGGCAAGAAGGGCCCTGACCGCACGGTCTTGTCCAACGATCTCCGACATCGAAGTCGGACGCACAATCTCCAATGCAGACCTGGAAAGCTGCCTCTTCTCCAGATTCTCCAATTCCGCCAGCTTCCGGAGAGTCTCCTCTGTATCAGGTCCTGCATCTTCCTTCAGTATCTGTAGTCTTATCTCATTTACGTAATCCTCATGCCTCTGCTGCATGCGGTCGGATATCTGTTTCTCGATCTTCTCTTCTACCCGCCGCCTGGCGATGACATCCGCTATTTCCTCTTCAATATCTGCCAAGACCGACTCATACTCATTGGGCGATGGCTTTCGATCGATTGTAGGATCCTCAAAAACTATTCTTTCAAGGGCCAGTATCCTGTCCTCAAGCTCTGTTGAGCGCATGAGGCTCAGCGCATCAAGCTTTCCAGCCTTGAGAACTAGTCTGTCAGGCCCATAAATATCCGAAAGGATCTCGAAAAGGGCCATCACCTGCCGCACAAGTTGCTCGTCATCCTGGAGCTTGCCTGCCAGGTTCCTGCTGCCCATCTTGCTGAACTTCTTAACGAGCGACTTCATGTAAGCAAAACCCCTTTCGTCTGTGCCTCTATGCACGCTGTGAGCAACTATTCTTCACCTTCCGCCAAAACGACATTGATTGCGACTTCGGCGCTTACCCCGGCAAAGAGCTTCACAGTTGCAGTAAATGTACCGATTTCCCTTATGGGATCGCTGAGCTCAATCTTCCTGCGATCAATCTCAACGCCCAGTTCTTCACGGATGGCATCAGCGACATCCTTGGACGTGATCGAGCCATAAAGCCTTCCAGTCTCACCTGCCTTGGCCCGAATCGTAACTCCTTGTTCCTTCAGTTTACGCGCGTCTTCCCGGGCCTTCTCCTCCTCGCGCATCTCTTTCCGCTTCTCGACCTCACGAAGCTCGCTCACCCTCTTGAGCTCATTAGAGCTCGCCGGAATAGCCAGGCCCCGTGGAATCAAGTAGTTGCGGGCATAGCCATCCGCCACGTCTACTGCAGTATCCGTCTTTCCCAAACCAGGGACGTCTTTTAGGAGGACAACTTTCATGACCTGCCGCAGGCGAGGCATTACATTCAGCTCCCCGCCTGCTACCCCCTTTCAAATAGGTTCTTGCGCGCCCCTACTGCGCAGCCAGATTTCTAAAATCAAGCCAGGTGTCCAGCACACCGGCTATGGGAATGAGAAGATTGAGCGGCGGAGTCATGTACACCAGTATTATTACGATTACCGCCACGAACTTGGGAAGCTTGCGTTTGACGAAGAAGTGCCAGATAATCGCGATCCCCTGTACAGTATAGAGCAAGGTAAACCCCATAGTCACATTTCTTCCAACAGCACTGATAGACTCTATATCCATCCATTGCCCGACGTACAAAAGGATGATTCCTGCGATAAGGCCCCAAATCCACTGCCACCCAAGCTGCCAGTGGGCAAAGGGAGGAGCTGGCACTACCCTTTGTTTCATTCGCAGAAGCACCCAGCGAGCGATAGACGCTACGATCAATGCGCCCAGTACTGCTGTGCCTAGGACGATGACAGGGAGAAACAATCTGAGCCAATTGCCCATTAGCTCCATGGATTGCCTCGCCAGCGTCAGCGATGCTTCACCCATCCCTATCTTCTCATAGATCTGTACAGCCTGCTCTCCCGCCACCGTGAACTCATCAATGATCCGGGCTAACAAGGCAGACGGCGAAAGCTTGGCCAACGCTGCAGCCAGCATGAAGTCGATCACTACCTGCGCAAGCGAAGCAATTGTGGCAATGCCTATGGTTCGCGGCCACGGCAACATCTTTGCCAGACACACTCCGAGTGTGAGCCCGAGCGTGGCGACGCGCACAAAAACGATTACGGAATCGATTGGCCCCAGGATAAGTCCCACGCCAAGGGCGGAGACTGCCGCAGCCATCAGGCCTGTACGGAGATTATGCCTCACAACGAGAATTGCAATGGGTACGGGAACCACATAAACGAGTATTCGAGTATAGACATCGGCAACATAAAGCACTATTGTCAGTGCAGCAAGCAGCGCCCCTTCAGTAAGCGCCCGCACATTGTGATTCCGAGATGAACTCAAATGGAACGCCCCTTCCTGTGATTGGCCAAAGCGCTGAAGTCTCCGTACCACCTTTCAATCTCATGCCCGCTCTCAATGTTCTCCCGAATATTGCCGTTGATCTGCTCATCCAGCTCAGCATAGCTGATCCCAAGCCTTTTGGCCAACAGGTAACAACCAATGATAGCGTTGGCAAGATCGGCCACGCGCGGATCTTCATCCGCCCGCGCCAGGGAACGATACAACGATGCGATGCTTCCAAGTATCTCGGCCTCAAGCCAGTCGATGGTTTTGACACTGCAGGCGATATCGGTGTACCTCGGGTATGGCATTCCTACCCCTCCCCACAACCAAGTGGCGTCTGCGTACCGCATTCGTTCGTTCTCGATTCCAGAAGCGAAATCCTCCTGCCCCCCACTCATCCATTCTAACGTAAAACACAGGGGCACATGTGCAAGAAAACTCCTTGGGGCTGCCGCCGCCAAAGAGTTTTCCAATTAGCTATAGCCTAAGTTCCATCCCGACTGGATTAGTCCACCGAATACGGCATCAGAGCCACTTGCCTCGCACGCTTTATAGCCAGTGTAACCTGGCGCTGGTGCTTAGCGCAGTTTCCGGAGATCCGACGCGGAACGATCTTGCCGCGTTCATTGATGTATCTCCGCAGCCTGGCCGTGTCTTTGTAATCTATATCCTGGATTTTGTCGACACAGAAGGAACAGACTCGCCTTCTGGACTTGCGCCCTCTTTCTCGTCTCACTTATATGGTACCTCCACTGATTCAGGCAGTGGTGTTGTCGTTAGAAGCCCATGTCCGGGTCTACCTGTTCCCCGAAAGTCCCAGGTTCTTCAGAGACTGGAACGTCGTCCTCATACCCGTTAGGATCTGACTGGATGCGATCCGCTCCGCCCTGAGACATCTGCGAACCTGCGTCAGCCCTTCGGTCAAGGAACTCAACTCTGTCAGCGACTACTTCCCATACTCTCCGCCTCTGGCCCTCGGGCGTTTCGTAGCTGCGAACTTGCACACGGCCATCTACAGCGGCGAGACTGCCTTTTCTCAGATATGCTGCCACGTTCTCCGCTTGCCTGCGCCAGACCACCACATCAAGGAAATCAGTTTCACGCTCTCCTTGCTGGTTCGTAAAAGGCCTGTCAATAGCCAGCGAAAACCTGGTGACAGCTATGCCATTCTGAGTGAATCGCAATTCGGGATCATGGGTTAGACGTCCCACTAGCACGACCTTGTTCATGATTACACCACCCTGCCTTGATATTTGCAGCCCGGCAAGGAATTAGACGTCCTTTCGAACAACCATAGAGCGCAGTATATTATCTGTGATCTTATACACACGCTCCAGCTCAACGACTGCATCAGGCTCAGCGTTGAAATAAAGTATCACGTAGTATCCTTCCGTGAAATCCTTTATTTCGTACGCCAGCCGGCGCCTGCCCATTCGGTCGATCTCTGTGATCTCGCCTCCCTTGTTCACTATTAGCTGAGCGAACCTGTCAATGAAGGCGTCGATCTCTTCCTCGGGCACTGTCGGAGCAATAACGAACATGCTCTCATAAGCGCGCACTGACTTCACCTCCCCTCGGACTGTCGGCCCCGCGTTCCACGCGGAGCAGGGATTGCGAAATGAATTATAACATCCACGCAAGTCAGGCGCAACCCGCCGTGCGGGTGAAAAAGGCCAACCTACCGGGCTCACCCCAGTCAAACATTGAAACGGAAGAGAACCACGTCCCCGTCCTGCATGGCATATTCCTTCCCCTCTATTCTGACGCGGCCATGCTCGCGCGCTGCAACGAAAGATCCCTCCCTAAGGAGCTCATCCCATCGAATCACTTCCGCCCTGATAAACCCACGTTCCATATCTGAATGCACCTTTCCCGCAGCCTTCGGTGCCGTCGTTCCGGACACAACATTCCATGCCCTGGTTTCAGGGCCCTTTATAGTGAAAAATGTGATGAGATCTAAGATCCTGTGGCCGACAGCAACCAGATTATCAAGGGCTGAGCGGGCTAGCCCCAAAGACTCCATGTAATCCCGGGCATCGTCCGGCTCCAACTCGCTGAGCTGCCGTTCGAGCTCTGCACATACGGGAACGACCGGAACGCCGTGGGCAGCGGCGCTCATTGCCTTAAGGAGAGCGCGGACATCACCGTTGGCGCCTACGCCGTGATCCGCCGCACCGCCCCCCTCCGGAGAGCCTGAGTTTGACCCGGGAACCAGATCCGCGGGCCAAAGCTGGCCCAGTTCTTCCACGCACTCTTCTGACAGATTGGCAACGAACATCGTAGGCTTCGTTGTTAGCAAGAAGAGCTCATCCATAAGAGCGCGTTCCTCAGCATCCAACTCCGCTTCCCGCGCCGGCAATCCGGATTCGAGATGCTGCTTTAGACAGGTCAATACCTCCATCTCGAATCTGGCCCGCTTATCGCCTGTTTTGAGGAGCGGCTGCGTCTTGTCCATGCGCCTTCCGACAGTCTCCAGGTCAGCCAGTATGAGCTCTGTCTCTATTATCTCCACATCTCGCACAGGATCCAGCTGATTGTAGACGTGCGATACATTGGGATCAAAGAAGCACCTCACCACATGTACGACAGCATCCACCTCGCGGACATGGGAGAGGAACTTGTTTCCCAAACCTTCCCCCCTGCTAGCTCCGCGAACGAGTCCCGCAATGTCCACGAATCGAACTGTGGCGGGAGTCACCTTCTGCGCCCCTGCAATCCCCGCAACCGCTTGAAGCCGGTCATCAGGAACGTCAACCACTCCCACATTGGAATCGATTGTCGTAAACGGGTAGTTAGCTACCTGAGCCCGTCCGCGAGTCAACGCATTGAACAACGTCGATTTGCCCACATTAGGCAGGCCCACGATTCCCAGACTTAGAATCAGCATCGCCTCCCAAGCCAGAGTCGGCTATCCCCCGTACGTTCTTCATGAACTGAGGCCGCGAAAGCATAACCACGCGGCCGCAGCCTGTGCACTTAATGCGGAAATCTGCCCCAACCCTGAGTATCTTCCATGTCGAGCTTCCGCAGGGATGAGGTTTCTTCATTCGGACAACATCGCCCACGCGGTAGTTCATGCTCCGTGTTCAGCGCCTTCCTCATCATGTGACCGCTTCAGGCCAGCAGAGTCGTCAACGATGATCCGGCGGTGCAAGACCGGAGGCTCCACTCCGGCCTCGTCAAGCGACTTCCTTGCTATCATCTTAAGCCGCCTTTCCACAGACCACTGCTGCATAGGCTCTGCCATCGCCCACACCCGAAGGAAAACCCCTGTTTCGTTCATGTCCTGGACTCCCAGGACAGTTGGACCCTCCACAATATCGGGGATGCTCGCCTTCTGGTCCTCAAAAGCCTTCTCGAGCACACGCACTGCGCTCTCTACATCAACAGAATATGGAACAGGCACATCAAACACTACTCTCATGCTGTGCCCTTGGAAATTCGTCACCATACCTATGGATCCGTTGGGGATGATATGGAGTTGCCCTCCGAAGTCGCGTATCCGCGTTACCCTGATGCCAATGGACTCCACCACTCCTGAGATTCCCGCCACAGATACGTAATCCCCTACAGCATACTGATCCTCAAACAGAACGAAGAACCCTGTTATGACATCCTTTACAAGGTTCTGGGCGCCAAAACCCACTGCCAGTCCCACGATCCCGGCCCCGGCAATCAAACTGGCAGTGTCAACCCCTAACTCAGAGAGTATCATGATACCCCCGATGAAGTACACGACGTATCTAGTAATGCTTTTGCTTACGGAGCGTAGCGTAACCAGGCGGCGCGTATCTTTGAGCAGCGCAAGATTCTCGTCCTCGCGGCTCCTGAACAAGCGATCGATCACGCGAAAGGCAATGCGGATAATCAAGGCCGCTATTGCTACTATTACACCTATCTTGATCAAGGTCGACACGATGCCCAAAGTCTTATCCGCGACGGCGCTACCGGAGATTTCCTCTGCTAGTACATCGCCTATCGAAGATAATGATAATGTCTCTGTCTTCATCAACAACCACCCCTGTACTTCCGCGTAGCTTAAGGCATAAGTTAGACACCGTCCTAACATGTCCTGCATTGGAAAATGAAAACCCCTCCCGGCCTCATGCCGAAAGGGGTGGGCGCAGGCATCGAATGTTTCACGTGAAACTTTCAGCGCAAGGTGGTTGGGATGAACATGTCAACCAGACCAATCACAAATGCCGCTAGCAGGGCACCTGGAATGGTTATTACCATGCCCGGCACAATGAATGCCGTAGCATATATTACCACCGCTGACACGAGAAAGCCCACAATCCCCCTTGCATATGGAGATACCCCACGCCCGAGGATAGCTTCAACCAGCCATCCGAGCACGGTGATGACTACCGCCGCAACCACAGCTGTTCCAAACGTCAAGCTAGCAAAGCCAGGTATTAGAGAGGAGATCAACATCAACACGATCGCCGACACAACAAGTCTCACGATATGTCCTAACCACTGACTCATCGACTCTTCTGCCCCCCAGTACATGTGCTGGTTTGATTCGCCAATCGTGGTTATAGGATATCCAGCATTGGGGGGACTATGCCTAATCTTGCTTCGCGGGCTCATGTAGCCTCTCTCTTGCCCGGCAACAACAGCCTGTCCTTCAGATATTCCTCAGGAATTTGGCTGTGTCTTCCGGTGTTGCCGTATTGATGTATATCCCTGTCCCCATCTCGAAGCCGGCCGCTATCGCCAGTTTGGGGAATATCCTGATATGCCAGTGCAGATGCTCTGAATCCTCATATTCATCGCCGATTGGAGCAGTGCGTATCACGTAGTTGTATGGTGGATCGTTGAGTCCATCGGCAATCTTGCGCATGGTCAAGCCCAGGGCATCAGCAAGCTGTTGAATCTCCTGGTCCGATATCTCTCCAAAAGAAGGAGAGTGACGCAGTGGCATGATGCATGTTTCAAATGGCGTCCTTGATGCAAACGGCTCGAATACGACAAAACCCGGGTTGCTGTAGACCACTCGCACACCCGCCTCGCGCTCTTCTTCAAGCACATAGCAATACACGCATTTGCCTGTTCGACTGTGGTAATCATTGGCTGCAGAGATAGAATCCTGGATACGTGGAGGGACTATTGGTGTAGCTATTACTTGCGAATGTGGGTGCTCCAGAGAAGCTCCCGCGCTCCTTCCATGATTCCGGAAGATCGATACGTACTTGATTCTATCGTCCTCGAGAAGCGCGCGATAGCGATGGCGATAGGTTGCTATAACATCTTCCAGTTCCTGCTGAGTCAGTTCAGCAGGACTTCGGTCATGATCGGGTGTCTCCAATATCACTTCATGAGCCCCTACACCCGACATGGTACGGTAAATGCCAACGTCACCTGTGGAAACCTGCCCATTTGAGGTAAGCGCCGGAAATTTGTTGGGGACAGCTCTCACTTTCCACCCGGGCTGGTCGGGCTGTGAACCATCTCTCCTGACAGCATAAACCTCGGGCGGCGTTTGCCCCTCATTCCCCACACAAAACGGACAGTTCTCACGGTAATGCTCCTTGTGGGGCTTCTCCGGCTTGGAAAAGTCTTCCGGCCTCCGCGCCCTCTCCTTAGCAACAATAACCCAATTGCCTGTAATGATGTCTTGCCTGAATTCCGGCATAGTGCCTGGCCTCCTTGATTAAAACGGACCTCCATAATCCGCAAATGGCAGCATGATAGAGGCTTTCCCCTGGTACATGGCCAAGTATCTTCGAGCCGCTCGATCCCACGTGAAATTGGTCATGACATGGGGTCTACCATTAGCCCTGATCTTATCTATCTTCTCCGGGTCATCTATCTGAAGCAGACCCATTCTTACCATGGCCTCAGCCAGTTCCCTGGGCTTTCTCGGACGAACCAACTTGCCTGTAGCCTTTTCTCTGGCTGTATCAATGTCGAGGACAGTGTCATTAATGCCCCCGACCCTCGTCCCAATCGGAATGGATCCCATGCACATAGCCTCGAGCTGAACAAGTCCAAAAGGCTCGAAATTGGAGGGGATGAGACAGAAGTCTGATGCTCCGTAATACTCTCTTGTTGTCTCTCTTCCCAGGTATCCTATGATGGCCTTAACGTTACGCGGATACTTCTTCTCCATGTCGCGAGCCAGCTTCTCAAGGACTGGATCGCCCGAGCCCAGCACAATAATCCTCAGACTGGGAATGAGCCTCTCTCCCCCCGGGATCTCACCATCCAAGATCATCCGGGTCGCCTCGAACATATGGTCTACACCCTTCTGCTCCATGTCGAATCGGCCAACATAGAAGTAAAGCGTTCCATCTTCCATGCCGTTCTCTTTGAGCAGGGCAGCTCGGCGTTCCTGCCTCGACCGGTCAGGCATGTCGAGTTTAGCGGGGTCCCAGAAGGAATGGTCCATGCCATTCCATACATACGTGGCCTTCCCGGCATACTTCCCGAAGAACTCGTCCCATTCCTCACGAAGATATGAGTAGCTCACCGTATTTAGATAGTCGCAGACTCTGCAGCCGTAAGTCTCCAGATTGAACATCTCTTGCTTGCCAGAGATCTCAACTGATTCCGGGTCGATAAACTCGGCCAGAGCCGCATCTTCCATATCGCGCACGCCTATCTTCTCGCGGCATATACGATGTATCGTATATGCCATGGGTATCCCCAGATACTTCTTGGCAACGGCTCCTCCCAACACACAATGCCAGTCGTTGATATGGGCGACATCCGGTTTCTTGCCTTCCTTGCCCATTATCAAGTTGATTGCAGCCGGAAAAGCGTAGGCAAACCTCAGTATCTTCGCAGTCAGAGTCTCTCTTGGCATGTACACGTCAGGGTGGTCCATCACTTCATCGCTCAGAAGGAAGACGCGAACGCCCTTTCGTTGCATCTCATACACTGTGATCTCTGTCGAGGATGAACCCGCCTTGAGGGAAAACCTGCCGAACTTCTTGATTTTGAGCTCTTTTTCTGTCTTATGTATCCCATGGGATGGCATGAAGACCATTACCTCATTCTCGCCGGCCAGCGATTCTCCAATAGAGGTTGCGGCCTCTGCAAGACCTCCCACACGTTTGGGCAAATGCTCGAAGGTAGCAAGGCTAATGATCATGGATACCGGCGGCTGGACCCCGGTCACATCCAGGGGAACTACCGCCATTCGCCTCCTTTCATACTGGTTTTCTGCGTTCACAGGCCCGATGGGCTCTATTCTGCCCCACAGTGGCACGTTCTTGCGCTCCTGAGCAATCGACCGATCTCAACGCTCCCGGTCGCCCGGATTGGCGCCTGGCGTGCCAGGCACAACGGAGCCATCCCGGAAGGTGCCTAATCTGCCGACCCGCTTTAATATGCCCCATACCATCACTTTTGCCTGCACGACGAATACAATAGGGTGCAGCCATCCTGCGGCCCCAAACGCATCAGGAGGGATATGTCATGTTGAGGTTCCTCGAGTCCGTAATGAGTCCCCTCTTTCGTCTGCAAAGGCGCACATGCATTGTGATAGTCAGGTTCAGGAGAAGATGATCGCTCCCAGAATTCCGCATGCGGCAAGGACCAGGATAGGGTTGATCTTGGCCACAAAGGTCATGACTGCGGCGACGGCGGCAACTGCTATGGATCGAGGTTCAACAATAGCGACTCTTGCCACAGATATCGCCGCGGCAGCAATGAGTCCAGCAACCGCAGGGCGCATGCCGGCCTTGATACGGCTAAGCACCGTAGTCTGCGCGTATTTCTGGACCAGAGCTGCAAGTGCCAGGACAATGATTATTGACGGGGTTATGACTCCGAGGGTAGCTACGAGCCCGCCTACTATGCCGGCAAGCCTGTATCCTACAAACGTGGCGCTATTTACTGCTATGGGTCCCGGCGTAACTTCTGCGATGCCAACGATGTCTGTGAATTCGGCCATCGACAGCCAGCCGCGTTTTTGGATTATGTCTGACTCAATAAGCGGCAACATGGCGTATCCGCCGCCGAACGTGAATAGGCCAACTTTGGCAAAGCTCAAGTATATGTTGAGTAGGTTCATGCGGAATCCCCTCCAACCCCGGTCATAAGGCCTGCCAGGGCAGCGATGACAATAACCAATGCCGGGCTGATATTGAAGAACGACACCATCACCAGCGCCGCCGCTGCTATCGCCAGCTCTCCTCCAGATCTGACTACCGGCTTTCCCAGTTTCACGGCGGCAGACGCTATGAGAACCGCAACAGCAGGGCGTATGCCCGCAAATGCAGCTTGAACTACTCTGAGCGAAGAGATCCGATCGAAGACTGAGGCAATTACCATGATAATGACTATAGAGGGGATTATGCACCCGGCCACAGACACAGCGGCTCCCGCAAAGCCTCTCAGCATGTACCCTATGTAGACAGACGTATTAACGGCTATAGGTCCTGGAGCTGTTTGTGCAACGCCAAGCACGTCAACGAAGTCGTCCTTCGCAACCCAACCCTTCCTGTCAACTACATCTTTTTGAATGAGGGGCACCATCACATATCCCCCGCCAATAGTGAACGCGCCTATCCTGAAGAAGGTCCAGAACATGTCCCATAAGGATGCGGGGGCAGTGCCAGGACTGCACGGCGAATCCTTTGCTTCCATCTCATTGCTTAAGCCTCTTACTCCAGCAGCTTGTCGAGAATCCATTCTGATTTCCTCTCGTCATATTGTAGGTCCCAAATGTTTCCGTCCTCAGTTCGTACCCTGTAGTTTATCTTTCCACGTCCATTCAGCCACCAGTCTGCTGCCTTCGCCCCTCTACCAGACATCTCCTTGTCGATAAGGGTAAAATCCCTCCATTCCCTCAAAACTTCAGCAACTGTGTAATTCATCCCCCGGTAGTCGAAGGACACTAGTTCTCCGGTTTCCGAGTCTGCCTGAACCTGGATTGGACGACGAACAGACTTGACCACTTTTCTTCCTGAACCCGCAGCCGCCCGAGACGCAATCTCGTCAATTGCACGACGCACACTCATCGCGCCTAGCGATAGGCCAACAAGAAAACCAATGATCGTCCCCCATGGGCGCGTTCCCTGCCTGGAGTCGATGAAGCTGCCAATCACGAATCCCATCAGAATGAAACTGGCTATTTCAACAGCAAGAAGCAGTCGTGTCATAGCGCATCAGCTCCATTCATGGCCATGCCCCTAGTCCTGCGTCGGGTTTGGAGTCAGTGAAGGCTCCATTACTGAGATGAGCGGCTCGGGTTCTGGTGCCGTCGCCGCAGCCGGCCCAACTACTAACACCTTAGGCTGGGGCTTGTATCGGTCGCGCGATATTAGCTCCCGTCCTATCTCCTCGCCGTCGACCTTGATAATCCGCCATACAGCCACCACATAGCCGAACTTCCCCTCATCCTGGACCCTAACGGATCCCGGCTCAGCCAGTGGGTCGACCCGTTCGATAGTACCGGGTTGGAGCCTTTCAATAACCTCAGTGTGAATACTCACGCCCATGTTGTCAGTCATATCGCCAAAAATCTTGAAAGTAATGCTGTCTCTTCCCACGTAAGACCGTATAAAGATATGGCCAGAACTCGTGTTCTTTAGCTTGAGGTCAATAGTTCCGTATGAGACCGTGGCATCTCTCCCCATGGGAACATAGCTTATGGGCAATGAATGGTTTACCCGCGCCACAGGTTCGAGCAGCCCCAGTATGGCTGCATTGTACAGTGTGGTTGACACCTGACATATGCCTCCGCCAATCCCAGGTACAAGCTGCGAATCGAATATGATGTCTGCTTCCATGAATCCTCTTTCAGGTATCCTGGGGCCTACCACATCATTGAAGGACATGACTTCTCCCGGAGCAAGCATCTTGTTGTCCAGCTGTCGAGCTCCAAGCCTGATGTTATTGACTCTTCTAGTGTTTCCTGCATCGAACCTGGTTGTATATTTGGATATTAACCTCCGAATCCCTTTGGCCTCAAGGCATGCTGTCGTAACATCTGCAGGCATGCAGCTCACAGGCATCTCGAACTCCCGGGGCGGACGCTCAGTCGTCGCCCGCCTTAGAGCTCCAACAAAAGCAGCTGCATTCAGCATGCAGCCATCTGAGGATGGTTCTATGGACACACTGTCATCTTCATGTATAAGAATTCTGGCGTCGACAGGCGCTACCTGGATCTGTTGCGCCAGGGCAAAGACGAAGTCCCGGAGAAGCTGTTCATCAACTGTTACGGTAAAGGGTATGTTCCAGCCCGACCGTGCAATCGACAGCCTCTCAGCTATTCTATTGAAAAACAGCCCGGACCGCCCAAGGCTGTATGCAGCTCTTAGAGCAGCTTCAAGCTCTACGCTAACGCCCAGGTCGCCGGGGTTAACGCGCCATATGCCATCTCCCCGCTTGACCAGGATGGGGGATTCCTCGTACTCGCGCGCCCTGCCCGCCAGGCGAACGCGAGCCTCTGAGATAGCAAGGCCGCCAACATCAATCCCGTCCACCGATACTCCTCGGCATATGTGTTCATCGTCCAGCAGCGCTGCCACAACGCCACGTGTGCTCAGCGCTATGCCTATAAGTACCAGCGCGACAGCAAGGATGCCTAGGGCTATTTTCTGCCATTTCCCGAAAGCACTAATGCTCATAAGAAACATCCTACCTCCGCTAACCATCAATAGGATAAGGTTGCGACCAATATTACCACAAAAACCGGCATGCTTGCACACCATGCAGTCACCTAGATTGCCGTGCATCGGGTACCCATCGGTAGTCTATCATCTGTGTGGCCCATGTACCGGGCTCCTGCTGTCTGCAGCAGGCGGCTCCCTCGCCGGATCTCTGCGCCCAACCGCGCTGTGTTGGCCAGGCGCAATCGCAAATCCCATGGGGCTGACTCCATGGAGCTGGCTCAAAAGATGCCATCTATGCGCAATTGTGCGTTCTGCATCTATCACAGCTTCCATATGCACTTTGAGCGCTCTTTCTTCCTCATTGGCTTCCGTGGATGTACCATGCAACAGAATCCGGAAGCGTAAGCACATCCTGCATCGCCACATATAAGATGCAACGCACTCATATACTTCAAATGCTCCAACTTGCAGGGCCGTTTCCATGTTGCCGCAAGGCAGTGCATCAGCCAATGGAGGTGTGGGGTCACAGGTGGACAACAGTGTGGATGCTACAGCCAAGATCTGTCAGCCTATGCCAGGACCTCACGAGAAGGCCCCCTTCAGGGCCCACGTCGATACACCCGATGTGTGCAATCATGTTGCCCAGGCTCTTCTTGCCAGCCTGGGGGTCCCTCCCAGCCAACGCAGACGTGACCTGGTCATCGTATGCGTCGGCACAGACCGGTCAACAGGGGATGCTCTGGGGCCTCTAGTCGGCTCCAGGCTTGCTGGCCGTCGAGTCATCCATGAATGCACTCGGGTCATGGGCACTCTGGAAAACCCTGTACATGCAGGCAACCTGTCCGAAGTCATCGAGACTCTCGGCCAGGAACAATCATGCAGAATCCTTGCGGTAGACGCTTGCCTTGGCAAGCTCGAAAGCGTCGGCTATATCACCGTAGCCGAAGGCCCGCTCAGGCCGGGAACCGGGGTAAACAAGGATCTGCCTTTGGTTGGAGACGCACATGTTACCGGAATAGTGAATGTAGGCGGATTCATGGAGTATCTGGTGCTCCAGAACACACGCCTCTCGCTAGTGATTCGGATGGCCGATGCCATAGCTGGCGGGATCATCAACTACATAAGAGGCGCATCCGAACAAACATGATTAGGCGTTGCCTCCCCGCCGGGCACGTGCCAGTATGTCGCGGACATCATCGTCTGACACCTGAGAGAAATCCTCGTAGAATTGCCCAACTGCCATGAAGCGCGCCGGAACTAGCAGGCTCACTACCATATCCACCTCATGTCGAAGCTTTTCGAATACGTCAGGAGGACACACAGGTGTCGCTATGACTGTACGTGCAGGGTTGTGGCGGCGCACATACCCTGCCGCAGCTGAAATAGTGTGGCCAGTTGCAATACCATCATCCACAATGACGACATCACGCCCTTCGAACTTTGGCAGAGGTGCATCACCGCAGTATTCCGCCATTCTTCGAGCAATCTCCCTCATCTGGATCTCCACTTCACTGCGAATGTATGACTCATCTATGGACATGGCACGCACAATGCGCAAATCAAAAGTTGCTTTCCCGTCCGGGCCTACGGCGCCTATGGCCATCTCACGATTGAACGGAGCGCCGATTTTCCTTGTGATAACTACACGCAGCTCTCCCCCAATGGCGGCTACCACCCGTTCGGCAACGGGAACCCCTCCGCGTGGCAAACCCAGGACAACTGGGTCATTCCAGGTCTCTTCCTTGAGGCGCGCCCCCAGGAGGGTTCCAGCCTCAACTCTATCGCGGAACCGCATTCCATAGCCCCCCTGTCTGAGAGAAGTCTCCACATATCAAAAAGGGCAAAGCACCACCGAGCGGGTTGCCTGCCCCCAATAGTCATGATTGCTGTCCGGGAGAAACTACTCCTCAGAATCAGAATTACTGCTGCCGTTTGGAGCTGGCAGCATCCCCGGCTCACGCCGATCCCCGTCTTTCATATCGCATTTGCCGAGGAACAACGCGCCGTCATCCACGGCGAAAGATCCTACTATAACGTCGCCGATCATCTTGCCAGTGGGAGCTATGTCCAACCTTCCCGGGCTGTCCACTTCGCCCCTGAGCTCGCCGGCAACGGTAACATTGGCAGCGGATACCGAAGCTACTACCAGGGCGCCAGCACCTATTATCAGGTCGCCCTCTATACGCAGGGTACCCTCGACAAATCCATCAACACGCACCGATCCGCTTGTCACGAGCGCGCCTTCGATTCTGGCATCCTTGCCTATATATGTATCAATCTTTGTTGCACCTGGAGTCTTCTGCGCCCTTCTGCGAAACATGCGATCCCCTCCTGGTCAGTCTGTGCTAGCATGGGCTACTTCATGTATGGCGCAGGATCGACATGGCGTCCTTGTATTCGCACTTCGTAATGGCAGTGCGAACCCGTGCTTACGCCCGTGCTGCCGACATACGCGATTACCTGCCCCTTCTTTACCTTTTGCCCTGCTTTCACAACGTTGCGCGAATTGTGAGCGTAAAACGTATTGCAGTTGAACCCATGCGAAATCTCAACAACGTTGCCGTAGCCGCCTGACCAGCCAGATTTGACTACTACTCCATCTGCCGTTGCCCTTATCGGAGTACCATATGGGGCACCGATGTCAACCCCCTGATGAAAGCGATACACACGCAATATAGGGTGCCGCCGGTTTCCATAGGACGATGTGATTCGTCCACTGACTGGCCAACCAGACGGCGTATGATCCAGCTTATAGCGATAGCTCTCAGCAGAAGCGCGCAAATCTGACAGGCCTTTTTGGACTGATTCCGATGTACGCAGTAGCGATTCAAGTTCTTCTGCAGTGGCCTCGGCCAAGCGCCGCTCTTCCTCAAAGATATCTATGCCGGCACCTATAGTCAGCCCGTCTGCCTCCACACCTGAGATCGACCCGGGCAATTCCCTTTCCGCCCTGGCAGAGCCGCCTCGCGAAGCGTCTCCCCTGGACGAAACCGAGGTGGAAGATGAAGCACTCTTTTCAGCTGTGCCCGTCCCCTTGACTATCGCCCATATCTCCGCCTTCTCATTGGCTATCTGATTCACTGCCGCTTCCAGCATCTTCGCCTTGTCGGCCAGCTCCTCTATTTGAGCAAGCCGTTCCTGTTTCTCAAGCCTGAGTGTCTGGTTTTCAACGAGCGCTTGCTCGAGAGCAGTCTCGCTGCTAGTCTTTGCATCATTGAGCACCGCAACTCCCCGGCTCATGTGGAAATATGAGGCCAGAAGTATTCCTGCCAGACCGATAACTGTCGCAAGGCAGATTCCAAGAATGCGCATCGGAATGCCAACTGATTTTGGGGGTTCTCCCGAGGATGGGATAGCAATGACTGTGAGAGATCCCCGGCGCTTCCGGGCAGGAACCCGCCGCTTGAATCTCTGCTCCACCGGTCGCCCCCCTTTCCGATCCATTAAGAGCAAATGACTAATAAGTCTGCCTTCAGCAGACGTAAACATCACGGGTATATTCGTCATAAGAATCCAATTTCCTGCAATCCGTTCCGTTACTGGTTGTAGGATTCCTGTTTGCCTTTGAATACCTGATGCTGCGATTCGATCGCTCGTGCTATAGCCTGTATCTCTTCATCAGATAGTGCATGGGCCGAACGCCCATTTCTAACGGGTTTGGCATATACCCTGGTATCCTCACGTCCAGATAAGCCACTTACGACTACACCATTGGCATTGGCATCCAACAGCGCCACGGAGAAGCTTTGCTCTCCGCCTATGCCATCAAAAGCGTCGTACCGAACTACTCCTACTTTCTGTATGTGATTCAAGGCTGCATCCTCAAGACGCTGTAGCCTGCCACGGGTCTGCTCTAAGCCGTCCTTTAGGATATCAGCTTTGCGTATGTACTCCAACAGAATATCCTCGACGTCTTCTCCCCCGTCCTCCGTTCCGAGCAGTGAACGATAGGCTCTCTCCAATCTTCTGAGCCTGTTTGTTGCGGACATGAAGACAAGAATGCTTACTGCCAGGATTATGGATAGTATCATAGGTAGGAGTTGCTGCTGTCCATAGATGAACTCAATCAATGCGCTCTGTTCCATCTCACACCCGGGCCCTCAGGCCGTAGTCCCTCCTCTAGCCCACCAAAACTCGCCGCCAGCCTTCGCCCCTAGGCGATACCTAGTATTATCTCAAAAATTCGTTCCAGGTCGTCTTCAGAGTAGTATTCTATCTCCAGTTTTCCTTTGCCCGAGGATCCGGTTATCTTGACCTTTGTTCCCAGTCTTTCGCCGAGACGCCTCATCACGGCCACAACATCTGGGTCAGGTGTTCTGGGAATGCTTTCCATTGTTTCACGTGAAACATTCCGTGCTAGCTTCTTGACGAGCTCCTCCGTCTGCCGGACTGACAGTCCCTTTTCTATGACCTCATCGGCCAACCTCAGCTGCAGATCGGTGCCTGAAACGGCTAGCAGGCATCGGGCATGCCCGCCACTTAGGCGCCCCTGCGCAACGTGTTCCTGAACTTCATCGGGGAGATTCAGGAGTCTAACAGCGTTGGCAATTGCCGACCGGCTCTTCCCCAGAGTGGCCGACAACTGCTCCTGAGTTGTATCGAATTCGTCCATCAGCTTTCTGTAAGCTGCAGCCTCTTCAATTGGATTCAGGTCTTCTCTCTGCAGGTTCTCGATGAGTGCCACCTGTATCATTCCGGCGTCGTCCAGTTCCCTTACGACTGCAGGTATGGCCTTTAGACCGGCCATCTGTGCGGCACGCCAGCGCCTCTCGCCAGCAATTATCTGATAGTCATCGCCAAGGCGCCTCACTACTACGGGCTGCAGGACCCCGTGGAGCCTGATCGACTCGGCTAGTTCTTCCAACTTCTCCGCATCAAACTCAGCTCTTGGTTGGAAGGGGTTCGCGGACAAGCGCTCAAGGGGTATCTCCATGCCCCATGATTCATGCCGTTCCTCTTCGAGCATGGTCTCTCCTATTATGGCGTTCAGCCCTTTGCCTAATCCCCGCCTAACCGCCATCGCTAAGCCCCCTCCCTCTCCATGATCTCATGGGCAAGGCATCTGTAAGCCTCAGCCCCCTTCGATTTATCGTCATACATCGATATCGGAACGCCGTAGCTCGGAGCTTCGCTCAGGCGGACATTCCTGGGTATGACGGCTTTAAAAACGTGCTGTCCGGAGTTTTGCCTCACATCCTCAACCACCTGTTGGGAAAGGTTAGTCCGGGCATCGAACATAGTCATTACCAATCCCTCAATCTTAAGTTCTGCATTCAGATGTCTCTTTACCAATTCGATGGTACGCATCAACTGCCCAAGACCCTCCAGCGCGTAATACTCGCATTGGATAGGCACTAGAACAGAGTCAGCGGCAGTAAGTGCATTCACAGTCAGCAGCCCTAATGAGGGAGGGCAGTCTACCAGGCAGTAGTCATAAATCACTCTCACCGGTTCGAGCGCTCTTCTTAGCCTTTGCTCGCGGGACATGAGATTGACCATTTCCACTTCCGCCCCGGCCAAATTCAATGTAGCCGGAACGATATCCAGCCCTTGCACTCTGGTGTTCATTATGGCCTTCTCAATCTCAGCTTCGTTAATCAAAACACTGTAAACGCAAGACTCTACAGCACGCTTGTCAATACCCAGCCCAGAGCTGGCATTTCCCTGAGGATCCATATCCACTAAGAGAACTCTCCTGCCAGCCATGGCAAGATAGGCGCCAAGGTTGACTGCGGTTGTAGTCTTCGCGGTGCCACCCTTCTGGTTGGCTACTGCAATGACCCTGCCCAATACGTTACGCCTCCTTAGGATGCTGTTCATGACTTCGCCATGCTGTGAAAATGTCCTTCACTCTAACGGGTGGTTCTCCTTCATCCAAAAGGATGATTATGAAGCACCGAGAGGTCTTTTGGCCGGCACTCCTGCCTTCCGAGGATACTTCTTCGGTGTGCTCCGCTTCTTCCTCGCAATCACCAGCACTCGCTCTCCCGCCCCATAGGGAAGTACAAGATGGCGCAGTTCAGGCCTCTCCCCGCCAAGGATTTCAATGGCCCGGGCCCCGGCATCTATCTCATCGACTACTCGCGGACCCTTCATTGCAACAAACAAGCCGCCCGGCCTGACGAAAGGAAGGCAGTACTCAGCCAAAGCGCTCACGCTAGCCACACCACGCCCCACAGCAAGGTCGAATTCCTCCCGGTACTCTACAGCCTTGCCAAGATCCTCGGCCCGTCCATGAACAGCCTCCACTCCATCAAGACCCAGTGAATCCGCCACTTTTCGGACAAAGTCCACTTTCTTTCGAACGCTATCCAAAAGAAGCGCATAGGCCCTGGGATTCATGATCTTCAACACGAGCCCGGGAAATCCAGCGCCAGTGCCTACATCAACCACACTGCGCCAATTGTCAGTGCCTGCCAAAAGGAGACAGCTCAGGGAATCCACGAAATGCTTGACGGCAACCCCTGGATCGTCCGTAATGGAAGTGAGGTTGATGGCACGATTCGCTTCAAGGAGCATGCTCTTGTAGGTGCAGAACATCTCAATCCTCGACTCCGGCAAGTCTATTCCAAGCTCACTTGCCCCTTCTTTCAAGCAGTGGACGAACTCATCCATTCCTCTCTCCTGCCTCCCCGCTCCGTTCTGCCTGTGCTATTTCCTTGAGGTGCACAGTAAGGGCCATCAAGT
>LSQX01343250.1_pt1 | contig 24265 bp, 15 predicted proteins | sample 654561 | NCBI WGS metagenome assembly LSQX01 (sample SAMN04489861, study PRJNA283612) | anaerobic digester metagenome | isolation source: 4 biogas reactors fed with cattle manure at either 37C or 55C with and... | place: Denmark: Kongens Lyngby | collected 2014
GTTGATGTGCAGCCACATTGCGGTATTTGGATTCCAGTTGACCCTTGTGTCTGGTTACCACTTCTTTCATGATTCTCAGCTGTTCTTGTTTGGGGTCCACTTTGGGAGTGGGCTGGGGGGTGGGGGCAGGGGTGCCGGGGGTTGGGCGCACAGAAGCACTTGGTGTGGGTGGAGTGGTATCATCCGTTGGAGCAATATCATCATTATCCTGTGTGATGTCATCATCTTCCATAAGGGTGATATCTTCTTGGCTTGGCTGTGCTTGTGCCACTTTATTCTTTTGTGTTTTCAGGATGATATATCCCAAAATGAGCAGCACAATGAGGGCAATCAACACATAAGTTAAAATTGGTTTTTTTTGTTTATTGGTACTCATTTTAACCTCTCAAATAAGTTTGTATGGGGGCTTGGGGAATGCCTTTGGGGCATTGGCACAGCCTGCGAGCAACCCTTTACCCACGTTCAAGAGACAACATACCCAAGTTTGATAATCGGTCAAGACAATTTTATTGTTGTAGCTTGGGCTTGGTTTGAGGAATCTATCAAGATCATGTAAAAGCTTGTAGCTGCTTGTAATAAATCTTGGGCTAAAACGTAAATTTAGCTTGACATATAATCCTGTTTTTAGAAACTGGCTTTATAAATCATTATAAATAGGCGGCTGTATAGTCGTCTTGCAGAGAATAGTTTGCTGCTTTGCAGCGCCGGATAGCTACATTTGGTTAGCTATTTTTTTTGATATAAAACGCTTATGAAATAAAGGGAAGCACACAATGCAATATTATCGGGTTCAGATCGAAGAGATTGCCAAGCGCATCTGCTCAGACCAGCATTTGGCGCTCTATGACATCGACGAGAAGATGAGTGGCAAAGGCCGTATCATCACGGTGTATCTCACCAAGATTGGAGGTGTCACTTTGGACGATTGTGCCCAGTTTAGCCGTGCTTTGGGCGCTGAATTGGAATCTTTGGATTTTATTCCGGAGCGCTATTATCTGGAAGTATCCTCTCCCGGAGTTCAGCGTCCTTTGAAGCTTAAAAGCCATTATGTGAGCGCCATCAACGAGAAGGTGGCGATCCAATTTACCTCTGATGGAGAAAAGAAAAGTGTGATGGGCACGCTCACAGAAGTGGATCAGGATGATATCACTTTGGACGATCGGGGCACCTTGCACGTGATCCCTTTCAAGGCGATCAGCCGTGCCAAGACAGTATATATCCCGGATTGGAGAGAAAAAGATGAGCGCTAATATTATGGATGCGGTACTCAAGCTTGCCGCCATCAAACAGCTTGATAAGGATCGGATACAAGTTATCATCGAGGAAGCCATTTTTAGCACATTAGAAAAGCGCCTGGGTCCGGAAAACGAGCTGGAAGTATACTCAGACGAGGAGCGCGGCACTTTTAAGGTGAAGTATCTGTGCAAAGTGGTGGAGGTGGAGGAAAATCTGGGCGAGATCGCTCTTGCCAGTGCCCGCCTCATCGATGCCGATGCCCAGCTGGATGATATGCTCCCGCGGGAAATGTCCTTGCAGGAGTTTGAACCGAAACTGGTGAAAAACGCCCAGCGCATCATCCAGGAAAAGATAAAGGCCCTGGAAGATGAGAAGATACAAAATGACTATAACAAGCTGAAAGACACGGTGGTGATGGGACGCATCAGAAGCGTGGACGAAAACATGGGCTATCGCATCGATATCAGCCGCACGGATGCCCTGTTGCCACGTGAAGAACAGATTGAAAACGAATTTTATCGCGTGGGTGAGAATATCCGCGCTTATGTGGTGAATATCCGCAGCCACCAATCCCATATCACCATCATCCTTTCCCGCACCAATCCGGAATTTGTGAAAAAGCTCTTTGAGGCTGAAATCCCCGAGATTGCAGAGGGTAAGATTCAGATTCGGAAGATAGTGAGGGATCCCGGCACGCGCACCAAGATCGAGCTGGGAGTGTTGGATCCCAAGGTGGATCCCATCGGCGCCTGCATTGGTCCCAAAGGCACACGTATCGACGGCATCCGCCGTGAATTGCATAACGAACAGATAGACATCGTGGTGCATAACGATGATGTGGAGCAGATGGTGCAAAATGCCTTGGGCGTGGAAGAAGTTTATAACGTGATAGTGGATAGGGGGCGTGCCGCCACCGTTATCATGAGCGAAGAGAACAAGGTGATAGCCATCGGCAAACAGGGTAAGAACGTAAAATTGGCTGCCAAATTGATTGGTATGAAGATAGATATTTATACCAAACACGAATACGAAGAGAAAATGGCAAAAGACCGCCGTACCATCAGCCATGTGGACGAGCTGGACGGCGTTACACCCAAGATAGCGGAATCCCTCAAGAATGCCGGCTATACCTCGGTTCAGGATATATATTCCGCCACTTTGGACGAGCTGCAGGGCTTGGACGGCGTGGGATTGAAAACAGCCGAAAGGCTAAAGGAAGCGGCGAAACATTTCTGATGCCAAACAAGAATAGCAAAGCGGGACATCAAGCCATTCGCACCTGTGTGGTGTGTAAGAAGAAAAGCGTCCAAACCACGCTGATGAGCTTCTTTTTGCTGGATGGCGGGGTGGTGTTTGATCTGGCAAGAAAGTGCCAGACCCGCAAGCATTATCTTTGCCCCCAACAAGAGTGTGTGGAGCTGTTTCCCAAATGGTTGAAGCGTCAGCGCACGAAGGCCTTTTTGGCTATGGGGGCAGCGCAATGACCACTGCTGTGCCCAATCTGCAAAAGATGACCACACTCTTGCAATTTGCCCGCAAGGCAGGCAAGCTGGTACACGGCTATGATGCCTGTTTGCGGTCACTAAATCATCGCAAGCTGTATTTGATGCTGATTGCGGAAGATACATCCCAGCGCACACGCCGGGGCGTGGAAAACGCCTTGGCACAAAGTCCCCTGACGATACCGCTCATCACAGCCGGCAATCAGGCAGAGCTTAGCCAAGCTTTGGGCTTGCCCATCAGCGGGATATTTGGCATCGAAGATAAACAATTTGCCACAGCCATCAACGCCTGTGTGGCAACGAGTGAGAAAGGAGAGGAACCTTGCAAATAAGAGCACACGAACTGGCAAAGGAACTCAAGATAAGTAATATAGCGCTCAAAAAGCACCTCCAAGACTTAGGGGTGAATATCAGAAGCCATATGAGCATCATTGAAATTGAAGTGGCGGATATGATTCGTCAGAAATACAAAGAGCAGATGGATGCGGAAAAGCTTGCCGAGCGCGAACGCAGGAAAATCATGGAGATGCGTCAGGCTGCAAAACAAAAGAAAACTGAAGCTGAAACACCTGAGGCAGCACCCGAAGAAAAGCCCAAGCGCAAAACCAGAGCCAAGGCCAAAGAAGAGGCACCCAAAGAAGAAACCCCTGCTAAAACAGAGGAACAAGCTGATGCCAAGGCAGCTCCTGCCCCTGATCCTGAATCCAAGACCACACCGGAACCTGAATCCGCTCCAGCTCCGGAAGCACCCAAACATCGCATCATCGTTCCCTATACCCAAGCCACACCGGAACAGCCCCGCAGAAGAAGAGAGCGCAGCAAGCCCAAATCTTATGTGGAAAGCCAAAAAGACAAGGCACCGGCTGCAGGGCGTGGCAGGGCAAAGCCGGAACCCCGCAAACCTGTTTCCCAAGACCCCAAGCCACTGCCCGAGGCACCCATGCCCGTCAAAGAGGTGGATGGCAAGAAATTTGGCAAAACAAAGGTGAGCCGGGATGATCTGGGTGACAAGAGCAAACACAAAAAGGCGATGCTCACGGGCTCTCGCAAAACCAAACAAAAGCTGATGGAACCAACCGAGATGGATGAGGCCATCATCTCCCGTAATATCAAAAAGACCTTGCAAAAGAGCAGTAAACGCAAAAAATACCACCGTGAAGCACAATCCGTGGACAACGTCGTGGATGAGATTGTAATCAGAGAATTCACCTCCGTGAGCGAGCTGGCCAAGATCATGAGCGTGGCACCTGCGGAGATCATCTCAAAATTCCTGATGATGGGACAGCTGGTGACGATGAACCAACGCCTGGACAGGGATTCCCTGGAGATGATCTGTGATGAATTCAAGGTGGATTTTCGCTTTGAAGATGAATATGGCACTGATATCATCGATCGTGAACGCGAACAATATCATGATATAGAAGCCGAGCCCCGCCCGCCGGTGGTTACCATCATGGGGCACGTGGATCATGGCAAGACCTCCATCCTGGATTATATCCGCAACGCCAATATCGTGGCAGGAGAATCCGGCGGCATCACCCAGCATATTGGTGCTTATCAGATAGAAGTAAACAAACATAAAATCACGTTTTTGGATACCCCCGGTCACGAAGCCTTTGCCGCCATGAGAGCGCGCGGGGCAAACGTGACGGATATTGCCGTGATCGTGGTGGCAGCCACGGAAGGGATGAAACCCCAAACCAAGGAAGCCATAGACCACGCCAAAGCCGCAGGTGTATCCATGATCGTGGCAATCAACAAGGTAGACCTGCCGGAAGCCAACGTGAATATGGCGGTGGCACAGCTCTTGGAGTATGGTGTGTATCTGGAACAATATGGGGGAGACGTGCCCTGGTGTAAGACCTCAACCGTGACCGGTGAAGGCATCCTCAACCTCATCGAGCTCATCCTCCTCCAGGCTGAAATGATGGAGTTGAAGGCTCCTGCCGCCGTTCCTGCAGAGGCTATTGTGATTGAATCCCAAAAAGATGCCCACATGGGCGTGGCAGCCACCATCCTCCTCAGAGAGGGTACGCTTGAGCGCGGAGATATCGTGGTTTGCGGCGCCACACATGGACGCATCAGACGCATGGAAAACGAGCGCGGGAAAGAGCTGAAAATGCTGAATCCCTCTGACGTGGCACGTATCTATGGCCTCAATGACACCCCCAAGGCGGGAGACGTGCTGAACGAGGTGGATAGCGATAGAACCGCCCGCTCCATTAGCACCGAACGTCAACAAATCAGGCTGGAACGTGAGAAGTTCCAAAACAAGGCATCGCTCCAGAATATCTTTGCCCGCATCAAGGAAGAGCAGATCAACGAGCTGAACGTAATCATCAAGACAGATACGGATGGCTCTGCGGAGGCTCTTGCCGATTCATTCCAAAAGATATCCAACCCCGAAGTGCAGGTGAATATCATCCACAAAAGCGTGGGTGGCATCAATGAAACAGACGTGAGCCTGGCATCGGCATCTGATGCCGTCATCATCGGGTTCCACGTTCGTGCCAGCCATCAGGCTCGCAGACTTGCAGATGAGGAAGGGGTGGAGATCAAGCTCTATCAGGTGATCTATGACGCCATAGAAGACGTGAAGGCATCCCTGGAAGGAATGTTGGCGCCAGATTATGAGGAGCAGGTGATTGGAGCTGCCACCGTAAAACAGGTGTTCAGAATCAAGAAGGTGGGCATCATCGCAGGTTGCCAGGTGGACCGCGGTGTTATCCGCAAGAAAAGCAAGGTTCGCCTCTATCGCAACGATGTGCTGATTGCCGAAGACGACCTCGCCTCATTGCAGCATTATGCGGATGAGGTGGAAGAAGTGCGCGCCGGCACGGATTGTGGCCTTTCCCTCAAATCCTATAACGACATCAAGGAAGGCGACGTGCTGGAATGCTTTGTAATCAATGAAATCATTAAGAAACTATGAGAAAGTCATATCGTATCCCACGTCTTGAAGAAGAGCTGAAAAAGCTGTTCAATGTGACGCTCAGCCAAAAGCTCAACGACCCGGGCTTGAGCTGGGTAACCGTTACCGAGGTGGTTCTTTCCAAGGACCTCCGTTATGCCAAAGTATATTTTTCGCATTACAACAACCCCGCAAACCATCAAGAAATACGGGAAATGCTCTATAAAACATCAGGATTTCTAAAAAAACAAATTGCAGGAGCAAGACTTATGAGAACCATACCAGAGCTCTCATTCTATTACGATGATACCGAAGACCGTGCCGCCAAAGTGGATGCCCTGTTGACGCGCATCAGGGGCGACTTTGACGATGATGAAGAAGACGATTACGATCCAGATATCGATATCGAAGATTACCTCGACGATGACGATTATTTCGACTTTGAAGAGGACGACTACGAAGATGAATTTGACGATGAAGATGAGGACGAGGATTAAGCAAAGGCATACAATCCACCCAATTCAAAGTCATTAACCTTGGAACACACTAATCTGGAAATCGTCGGCATACGGCGATTTCTTTTTGGAGCATGAGAATGGATAGCTTGCGCAAAGCACTGAAGGAGCTCACACAGAGCGCCTCACCAGTGGGCATCCTCACCCATATCAATCCTGATGGAGATGGCTTTTGTGCCGCTCTTTTTATGGCAAAGTGGCTGAGCCTGCACGAGGTGGATTCAATGATAGTGACAGATGGGGATGATCTGGCCCTTTTTGAACACCTGCTGGCTGATGCCCAGGTGCAGCCCTATCACCCCGAAATGAGCTTTGCCACGCTACTAATCCTGGATTGTAACAACATCGCCAGACTGGGGGAGAGAAAGGACCTGCTGGACAAAGCCAGCCAGGTGTATCTGATAGACCACCACGAGGTGGAGGTGGGGCTGATTCCCGCTCAGTACAGCTTTATAGAGCAATCATTTGTGAGCGTGGGTGCCATCCTCTTTGAGGCATTGGAAGCCCAGCTGCAAGGCTTGCCGCCAGATGTGCTCACCTATCTGGCATCCTGCCTTTACACCACCATCTTGAACGATACCAATACCTTCACCAATGGCAATACCACCGCCATAGTGCTGGATCAGGCTGCACGTATGGCGGCATTGGGAGCCAATCCCTCCCTCCTGCATCGCCAGTATTTCCAAAACCAAAGCTGGCAGGAGATACGCTATACCGGGGAAGTATTGGGCACCACCCAGGTGTATGAGGGTGGCAAGGTGCTGCTGCTTTATTCCACCCTGCAGATGGCAGAGGATAACGGCATCATCCCTGCGGATGTGCTCAATGTGACCCGCTGGGTGCAGGGAGTGCGTGGCATCGAGGCAGTGATCTTCATCCGTGAGGAATCCCCCGGCTATTTCAAGCTCAGCTTCCGCTCCAAAAAGGTGGATGTGAGCAGGTTTGCCGCCCGTTATGGGGGAGGAGGCCATAGCAACGCTTCCGGCTGTCACTTGCAGGGCGAGCTGAACCAGATTAAACAGATGATTTTGGATGATTTTATCCAAGTGTATAGGGAAATAGATGCCCAGCAAGCCCAATAGAGGCTTTTTGCTAATCGACAAACCGGCAGGCAAGAGCTCCTTTGCCGTGATCCACGCCCTGCGCAAGATTACCGGCATCAAGCGCATCGGCCACTGTGGCACCCTGGATCCCTTTGCCACCGGCCTTTTGCTATGCGCCCTGGGCGCTTACACCCGCCTGAATAGCTATTTGGAACTGCGCGATAAAAGCTATATGGCAGAGCTGGTTTTGGGGAGTGGCAGCAGCACTGGCGATACCGAGGGCGAGCTGAGCGCTGCCCCGGCACCGGATTGGAGCCTGTGGGATGCCCAGCGCCTCAAAGCCGCCGCCCTGGCCCTTACCCAGCTGCATACACCCGTCTATTCCGCCGTGTGGATAAACGGCAAAAGGTCTTATGCCTTGGCACGCTCCGGAAATGCCATCCAACCGCCCGACCGCCCCTGCCGCATCCTCGATTTTGAATTTACCGCTCTGCCACAGCAAGACGAGCCCAATCCCGTGATTGGCTACCGTTGTCGAGTCTCCAAGGGCACCTATATCCGCAGCCTCAGCCAATGGCTTGCAATGCAGCTAAATACTGAGGGCTACACCCAAAGCCTCCAGCGCACCGCCATCGGGGATTTGGAGCTCTCCTCCGCTGTCCCTCTCGATCAGCTTACGCCAGACAACTGGATGGACTATATCTTCCCTGCCCGCCAGATATTCACCTCCTACCCCTGGCAGGAAATCAGCACCTCCAGCCTGGACTTGATGTATGAAGGGCAAAGCCTTCCCTCAGAGGGGGAAGACGCCCCCATCCTGATGGTATACACCTCACATCGGGAGCTGGCGGCAGTGGCCAGACGCAGCCAAGGCAGGCTTTACCCCATAGTGAATCTAAAATGAAACATATCATCACCATCGGCAATTTTGACGGCCTGCACTTGGGACACCGCAAGCTGCTGGAGAGCGTCACCTCTCTGGCGCACGCCCACGGCCTCCCCTCCGCTGTCATCACCTTCAGCATCCACCCGGCATTCCTTTTGGGCAAAAACGCCAACTTTCAGATACTTATCCCTCCTGTGCACAAGGAAGAGCGACTGCGGGAGCTGGGCATAGACAGGGTGCAAAGCCTCGCCTTTACCAAGGAACTCTCCCAGACCAGCGCCCACGACTTCCTAGTGCACTATCTCATCCCCACCTTCAATCCCCACACCATCGTGATGGGCTATGACAGCCATTTTGGACACGGCCGCGAGGGGAATCTGGAGTTTTTAAAGCGGCACGCCGGCAACCACGAATACCGCTGCCAGTATGTGCCACCATATTCTGATGAGGAAGGCACAGTAAGCAGCAGCAGGATTCGCAACCTCTTGTCACAAGGTGATATCACCCTGGCAAACCGGCTTTTGGGAGCACCCTATCGGCTATATGGCAAGGTGGTTTCCGGCCGTGGATTGGGCAGGAAGCTGGGCTTTCCCACCGCCAATCTGCAGCTTGAGGATGCCCAACAGCTTGTTCCCGCCCACGGAGTGTATCTTTCCCGTGCCTGCTTTGATGACACCTGGTTTTTTGGCTTGACAAATATAGGCAGCAGCCCCACTGTGAAATCCACCCCAGAAACGGTGGTGGAGACTTATATGCTGGATTTTAATCAAAACATCTATGATGCTCCCCTTCAGGTGGAGCTTTTACAACGTTTGCGGGAAGAGATATCCTTTCCCAATCGGGAAGCCCTGATAGCCGCCATGCATGCCGATGAGGCGTGTGCCCGGGATTTGATAAGGGATCTATCATGAAGAGGATGCTTGTCCTAATCGTGGCAATCATTGTAGCTGCCCATCTGGGCGCCATCCAATACCTGCCGGGAAGCGGACAAAGGATCGAGCCCTCCCAGCGGGATTTCCACCTGAAATACCACACCGGAAGCGATGATCTGCATTTTTATGGCAGCAACAGCTGGGCGGTCTGTTTTGATTTTGCCAATTACTATCACCCCAATCACATCAACCTCAGCTTCACCATCAATTCCCTCGTCTTATGGTTCCCTCAGGTGGGGGATTCCGTGCAGGTACGCTTGATGACGGATGTGGAGGGCACCCCCGGATTGCCCCAATTGGCAAGCTTTAATGCCTTTACAGATGCAAACTTGCTCCAGATTCAACTGCCGGAACCCATCACCAGCGAAAAGCTCTGGATGTTGGTGGATTATCCCACCAATTTCTCCTCCAAGTTTGTTTCGGCATCCAACGGAGGCGGCACCCACAGCTATTTCCTCAATACCACCATGACCACCCCTTATTATCAAAGCTTTGCCAATGCCGGTTTCAGTGCGGAACTGCTGTTTGGCGTGATGGGAAACTTTGAGGATCTGAACCTTTTCCAGCTCACCCAGCTGGATCTGGATGGTATTATCATGCCCGGAGCAGAGGTTTTCCCCCGCTTTCGCATCTACAACCACAGCAATACCACCCTCCAAGATGTGAGGCTCAATCTCACACTCTCGGCACAATCTGCCAGCCACAATATCAACCGCAATATCAGTCTGCCACAGCCCATACCGCCCCACAGCGAGTTTGTATGGAATTCCAGCCATCCGGATTACCACAGCCAGGGCATCACCCTGCCGGAGGTGCCTTTGCAGATGCGCATGCGTGGGGTGTGCTATCACGGAAATCAACCCAGCAATTCCCTGGATAAATACCTGTATATCTTTGCGGATGAACCTCCCATCTTTTTGGTGGAGAATTTCTTGCGTCAAAATAATGCCGCCACCATCCTGGATCTTGAAAACCAAATCTTAACTGATGAGATATATCGCAATATCCACAATCTCACATATTTCCCAGTCTTGGCGGATTCCCTGGCAAACCCCGGCTCCAGCGCCCATTTCAACTGGTATGGCTTCAGCAGCACCCCCCAGATTGCCTTGGGCGGAAAGCGGCGTATGCAGGGCCTCACCGGCGGCTTTGCCGATCTTTTTAAGGCAAATTGCGATTCCCTGATTACGGATAGGGGCTTCATCTCCTATGCGGATGTGGATATTACATACGAAATGGATAATGTCTCTTTCAGGTTTGTCTTTGCCAATGATTCCACCACGCTCCTCAGCGGGAGTGGCGCCTACAACCTTTCCACAAACAGCCGCTTTTTTGCCGGACTTTTTAAGAAAGTGCAGCTAAATGGCAACACCTCATGGGTATTTGAGCGTTGGGTAAACCACGCCATGGCGCTGGCTGACCCCCTTGATAAGGATGATGAGATTACCATCCAGAGCCTGACCTCGCTGATTGGCATCGATCTTGATGCCGAATATCGCCTCTACTACTGGCTGCAGGAAAGAGCGGGCGGTCCCATTTTTCATGCCAATTTTGTCCAGCTCTCCATCCCCGTAGCCAATGAAGACCATTATCTGCCCCCGCCCAGTTTTCATGTGGCGCCCAACCCCTTGCGCGGCAATGGCTTTCTGGATATATACCACCACGCCCCACAGGGCAAAAACGCCATGGTGATTAGCATCTACAACCTGCGCGGACAGAAGATCTGGCAGGGAAATCTCAAAGATGGCAATGTCAGGCTTGCCGCCGATATCTTCCCCACTTCCGGGGTGTATCTGATCCGCGGCTGGCATCCGGATGCAACACCTCAAACCCAAAAAATAAGTGTAATAAAATAAAGAACTAAGGATTATGGAACATACTTTTATAAACGACTTGCAAAACATGATAGGCAAAGAAGTTACCGGCTACTATATGGTGGCTGAAAAAGAGATCAGAGAGGGCAAAAACGGACTCTTTATGCGCCTCAGACTGCAGGACCGCAGCGGCAGTGTGACCGGCTATGTGTGGAAAGATTTTCAGAAGGCTGATGAATCATTCTCTGCCGGAGATGTGATCAAGATTAGAGCCAACGTACAGCTTTTTAAGGAGCAAATCCAATTTAATATCAGTCAAATCCGCTTTGCAGACCATTCGGAGTACAATATCGAGCTCTTTTTGGTGCGCAGCAAGTTCTCCCCTGAATACCTCTCCGAGCGGTTCTTTTACTTTGTGGACAAGGTGGAGAATCTCTTTTTAAAGCAGCTTTTGAGGGATATCTTCGACGATAAGGAATTCTTTGCCCGCTTCCTGAATGCACCCGCCGCCAAAAGCTGGCATCACAATTATATTCACGGGCTCATCGAACACACTGTGAGCGTGGCATCCATCTGTGAATTTGTGAGCAGCATGTACCCCGTGAATCTGGATTTACTGATCACCGGCGCCCTCCTCCACGATGTGGCAAAGGTGTTTGAATACAGCGCACAGCCGCCCATTGAATTTACAGATTTGGGACGCCTCGTGGGGCATCTCAGCCTCAGCGACCAATTGATCTGCGAAAAAGCACGCCATATCGTTGGTTTTCCAGACGACCTGCTGATGCACGTGCGCCATCTGGTGCTCTCCCATCATGGTGAATACGAAAAGGCATCCGTGCGTTTGCCCCAAACCCTGGAAGCCACCCTTCTGCATCTTTGTGACAATCTGGATGCCCAATCCGTTGGTGTGGCACAGCTTATAGAGGCTGCACCGGATGATGCACAGTGGACTGAATACGATAAATTGAACAACCGTTATTACAAGATAACGCGCATCTAAAGCTATCAACCGCCTATGTTTCAAACCTCAGTTTTGATGAGTGGCTCCAAAGGCAATGCCATCCTGATCCGCACAGCGGAGACAGCTATCCTGCTGGATGCCGGAGTATCCGGAAAAGCCATCTTTGCCGCCTTGGATTCCCTCAAAATCTCCCGTCACCAGCTGAAAGGCATTGTGGTGAGCCATGAACACGGCGACCACGTCTCCGGCGTGGGCGTGGTGGCAAGGGCCCTGCAAATCCCCGTCTATATCAATGAAGAAACCTATGCCCAAAGCGCTCATAAGATGGGCAAATTGCCCCTGCAACCCCACTTTTTTGAAACCGGTGCCACCTTCGAGATTGGCAACCTACTGGTGCACCCCTTCACATCCTCCCACGACGCTGTGGATAGCTGCAACTTCACCTTTAGGAAGGATGGCGATGACGAGCGTAAACTGGGGGTTGCCACCGATCTGGGATATCCCACCAGGCTGGCCACGGAAAAGCTAAAGCATTGTAGCACCCTGGTATTGGAGAGCAATCATGATGTGGAAATGCTGATGAATGGGCCCTACGACTGGGCTCTCAAACAGCGGGTGAAAAGCAACCATGGCCACCTTTCCAACGAGCAGGCGGCGATGTTGGTGCAGGATATCATGCATCACCGCTTGGAAAATATTGTGTTGGCTCATATTTCCGAAACAAACAACCACCCCCGGCTCGCTTTGGAGACCATGCAAAACCGCCTCGATGCCATCAACAAATCCCCGCGGCTCTACCTTGCCGCCCAACACGAACACACCCCTCTGATAGATATCTAAATACTATCTTTCTGCCACTGCTTGCCTGTTAACCACCCTTNNTACAAGGGAGGCTAATGGGCAAGGATCAGGGGACAGGTGACCAGTAAAATTCGGCTAAATTCCCCTATCTATATGTAACAGTGCAAGATAGCTGAGGTCTGTCGAGGGTGCTGATGTAAAAGATGGAAAAATGTTGATATATCGTTGGCAGAGTAATGCTCAAGGGGGATAAATTATCGTTGACAATTAAAGGATTTGAATTAATTTGTCTGCATTGGAGTAATAATGGTTTTTTTAGTGCTAATCGCATATATAATTTTACACAAAACGCCCTATGTAGCTGTAGAGGCAGTTCAGGGTTTGTAGTTTAATAATTAGCTATTCATCCAAGGAGTCAATGTATGAAAAAGACGCTTCTAATTTTAATCGTGATTCTGAGCCTTGTGCCCCTTATGGGTCAGGCGCGTCAGTTTTTGCAACTGAAAGGATCCGAGATCACCCCCGAGATTGGTGCTCTTATCAAGCAACACAATTCTCAAGTGCGAGGGTTATCGTTTAATTTCGATACTCAGTTTCCTTATGATCTCCCGGAAGGCAGCGATGCTATATTTTATGAAGACATTCCTTGGGAGAAAGATTTTACTTCCCTTATCAGCAATCCCGGAGGCGGTCCTGTTTACCTGTCTTTTACCCACCCGGGTGATTTTGTAATCTCCCAGCCGGATATTGGCAATCCCATGGTGGTGAGGTTTGAGCCCACTGTGGAGCATTGGTATGGTGAGAGCTTTGTGCTGATCGGTATCACCAGCCAGCCTTATGACGAGGAACATCCAGACGATTATGAGGCGGCATTTGGGCTGTTTCGCATCACCGTGACGTCTGTTCCTGATCCTCCCAAATTTGCAAACCTGCCTCCAAACAACACCTTTTATATCGATGAGGATACCACCCTCACTTTGGATTTTGAAGACTTTATCTCCTGTATTGATAGTGCTCCCACCAATTTTAATCTCTGGGTGGCGCAAGTGCAGGATCCCATCGGCTTAGACCTTTATAACGTGATGGTTTCTCAGCCTGGATCACCTTCAGGCCATACAGTCACCTTTACCCCCCAGCAAAACTATCACAATTCCAATGGGGTGCCCTTTAGAATCAAGGCGATGGATAGATCGTCTTTTGCAATCGGTGAAATTGTGATCACCATTGTGATCTGGCCCACAAACGATCCACCCGAAATAGTGTCTTACTACCCCGAAGAGCTGGATTTGGAACTGAACCAAAATGACACCCAACACTTTGAGGTGAATGCCATCGACGTTGATGGCGATGCTCTGGCTCATTCTTGGATTTTGAGCGGCACCATCGGCGGCCTTCCCTATACGGAAGTAGTGTCTGACACCCACGAACTGGATCACACATTCCTCTATCCCGGGTTCTTTACCCTCACTTATGAGGTATCCGATGGCTCTGAGACCGTTTCCATGGTGTGGAATATTACTGTAAAGCCGATTGGTCCCATATTCGACCCGGTGCCCAACCCGCTGCAACCCTGCTTCCCCTATGGAGTGGATGTATCGTTGAGCGTTCCCCCCGGATTTGAGGGTGCCACGATTTATTATACCATCGATGGCAGCGACCCCGAAATGGGCGGCGCCACCACGATGATTTATAGCCTGCCCATCAGCGTGGCTCCCATTCCGGATGAAGAAATCGTTGTCACCATCAAGGCTTTCTTCTATTTGGAATCCGCTCCACCGGCATCGCAGATAGTGGGCTATACATACCGCGTCTCCGGCAAGGTGGCAGACCCCGTGTTTACTCCCACCGGCGGTCTTTACGATTTGCCAGTATCGGTCGCCATCGAGACGTCAAACAGTGGTGCCACGATTTATTATACCACTGATGGCGGCGAACCGGTTCCGGATAGCCCGGGCACCTATGAATATACCGGACCCATCAGCATCCCCTCAGATACGGAGATGACCATTACGGCTATCGCCATCCGCCGCCCCTGTTGGCTGGATAGTGAGATCGTAGCCCACACCTACAACGTTACCGGCACGGTCACTATCGATCATTTGCAATTGACGCCTCCTCCCGGCTATTATGAGATTGATTTTGGCAGCAGCCTGGATGTGGCGGTGAGTGCCTTGCAGATGACTCCTGCCGGCGCCACCCTCTGGTATCTGGTGGAAGAGACCTTGTCAGACAATCAGCCTGGTCCCGGATCTCCCAATTCCTATCAATATATCCCCGGTACCACCGAATTCTCTTTTGATCTCCCCACCCATATCAAATTCCGTGCCTATGCGGCAGATTGGCAGCACAGCATCACCCATACATTCTTCTATGATGTGCATATGCCCACCAAGATCCTGCCTTTTGCCAATGGAACGGTGTTTGATCCTGCCCCGCATACCAGCCCGGAACCGCTAATGGTATATATCAATACTCTTACAGATCCCCCTGGAGCGCCCATCTATTACACCACGGATGGCAACGACCCCACAAATGATCCCGCACTTAGGTACTATGGCGGTCCCATCACTTTGGGCTCCCAGCATCACAGCTATACCATCAAGGCGATGGCACACGATCCCAGCATCGATCCCAGCGGAATCTATGTGGGAGAGTACCATATAACAGGCCAGATCGAGATGCTGCAATTTGATCCTGTGCCCAGCTCATACCAAAATCCCCAAAATGTAACCATTTCCACCAATACTGCAGGCACCACGATCTATTATACCACGGATGCCAGTGCTGATCCTGATCAGCTTTATACCGGCCCCGTACACCTTGGCATTGGGGTTCACACCCTGAAAGCCAGAGCCGAAAAGGAAGGCTGGGAATCCAACCATAAAACAGGTGTTTATCGCATTGGATACCTGTCTCCTCCATCATTCGTCCAGCAGGCTGGCACATACTATGAACCCATTGTGGTACACCTGCAGCCCCATCAAAGCGTACCGGATGTAACCATCAAGTATTCGCTCACTGGTTCAGAGCCTTTTTATGTCTACGATCCCGCAGTGGGCATTCCCGTGGATTTGATGCAGAATGTGACCATTACCGCTTATTCGGAAAAATAGGGATGGGAGGATAGTGACCCTGCCACGGCAACATATAACGTGCTCAATACGGTTGCCATGCCCACCTTCGATCCCATTGCAGGGCATTACCAGGGTGCACAAAACGTACAGATCAATATTTCCACTCCCGGCGCCACCATCCGCTGGACTTTGGATGGACAGGATCCCTCACCCACATACGGAAACGACTATACGGGTCCCATTGCCATCACCCAAAGCGCCACCCTGAAAGCGATGGCATTTTATGCTGATTGGGCAGATTCACCTGTCAATACCGGCGTATACACCATTGATGGCAACATCGCCAAGCCGGTATTCACCCCCGCTCCGGGGCTTTATACCTCACCGGTGGATGTGTATATATCCGTGAATCCTTCCACTGCCAATATTTATTATACCACAAATGGCGACACACCCGATGCCAGTTCCACCCTTTATGACGGCAGCCCCATCCATATCGATTGGGATAGCACCGTCACCATCAAGGCAATCGCCATCCAAAGCGGATGGACCGATAGCGAGATTGCCGTGGGTACTTATCAGGTGACGGGAAGAGTGGCGGCACCGGTGATTACTCCGCCCTCCGGCTCTTATATGGCACCTCCCTTGGTATCCATCGAGAGCACCCCCGGCGCCACAATCTATTATACCTTGGATGGAACCAATCCTGACGATGGCTCCACACCCTATACCGGTGCCATCCAGCTGACTGGCAATACAACCGTGAAAGCCATTGCCTATCTTGCAGATTGGGATCCTTCCCAGATCAGCACCGCCACTTATGTGATCAATCCTCAGGTGGCTACCCCCGTCTTCAGCCCTCCTGGCGGAACATATCAGGAAGCTCAAAACGTGAACATCACCTCCGCCACCCCGGGCGCCGTGATTCGCTATACCACAGATGGCAGCGAACCGGATGAGACATCAGCCAGCTATGCTGGTTCCATAGCGATGAATGCGCATGGCATCCTGCGCGCCAAGGCATATAAGGACGATCATGAAAGCTCTGGCATTGGCACGGCGGAATATTTCTTTATGACTGCCAATCCCTTGCTCACGCCCCCCGCCGGTGCATATCCGGAAGCCTTTACGGTGGAGATGAGCACCAGCACGCCCGGAGCCCAGGTTCGCTATACCATCAATGGAGCGGATCCCACCTCCACCAACGGCACCGTGTGGGATGGCACGCCTATCCCCATTGGTGAAAATTCCACCATCCGCGCCATTGCCTATCAGGATGGCTGGATCAGCTCGAACGTGGTCATCTATTCCTATGTGATCAATGGCCCCGTCACCGCACCCTATTTCTCTATCGCTGGCGGAGATTATTATGATATCCTCAGTGTGAATATCTCCACCCTGCCTCCCACCGCCTCGATTTATTATACCACAGATGGCAGCGAACCCAATGAATCCAACGGCATCCTGTATGACCCTGCCCACCCTGTGCAGATAGATAAGATCACCACCCTGAAGGCGCGTGCGTATCTGAACAACTGGCAGCCTTCACCCATCAGCGAGGCACAGTATAACCTCTTTACACGCCCCGTGGTCTTCAACCCCGCTGGCGGCACCTATCCCATGGTGCAGATGGTTACCTTGTCTTCACCCACGCCGAATGCCAGGATTTGGTACACCTTGGATGATACCAATCCCATCATTGCCGTGAGCCCGGAATATGACGGCAATCCCATTGAGATTGCCTCTACCACCACCATCAAAACGGTGGCACGCGCTGAAGATTGGTTTGGTTCCACGATTGGGCAGGCAACCTATGTCATCGATATACCGCTGCCATCGATAGCCACTCCTGTGATCAGCCCTCCCAGCGGCGTGTATGATCATGTCTTTAATGTGACCATCACCACCAGCACCCCCGATGCACAAATCTGGTATACCATCGATGGCAATGATCCCAATCCTGATAATGGAATCCTGTATGAACATCCAGGATTCAGCGTGAATACAGACACAACCGTGCATGCCCGTGCATTCAAGGAAGGGCACCAGGTATCCGGATTGGCAAGCGCATACTATACCGTGGTGCTTCCCATACAAATCGTGGAAATGCCCACCTTTGATCCAGAGCCCGGAGTGTATGAAAACAGCGTGGAAGTGAGCATAGCCACAGATACAGACGGCGCTGATATCTATTATACCACAGATGGCGGTGCCCCCAATATGAGCAGCAACCTCTACAATGGTGCGCTCACATTTACCACCACCACCCAGCTGAGAGCCAGAGCCTACAAAGATGGAATGAATCCCTCAGCGGTAGCAAGCGGATACTATGTGATCAACGTGATTGTCCCCGATGTGGAAACTCCCATATTCACCCCTGTTAGTGGCTTGTACCACGCTCCCATCGAAGTACAAATCAGCACCGGCACCCCTGATGCCACCATCCGTTATACCACAAATGGTTCAGACCCTGTGGCAAGCTCTCCTGAATACACCGATGCCATCCACGTGGATAACAACCAGAGCCTCTTCATCAAAGCCAGAGCCTTTAAGGATGGACACAATCCCAGCCCTGTGGCTTCTGCCAATTATAACGTTACCGGCACCGTGGCGGATATCATCTTCAGCGTTCCCGGTGATACCTACCAGACTCCGCAGAGCCTGATCCTGACCACCACCACGCCAGACGTCACCATTCGCTATACCACAGATAATAGCGAGCCTACGGAGACCTCCCCTGCCTATGTGACCGCCATTCCCATCAATAGCAGCAAGACTGTGAAGGCAAGAGGCTTCAAGACAAATTGGCTGCCCAGTGCAATTGGCGAAGAAACATATATCATCACCGGTACGGTTGCCTTCAATCAACCCAGCCTCACGCCCGCACCCGGAACCTATCACAATGCCATCGATCTGGCTATTGCGGCTCCCATCCCTGCGGATGCCCAGGTGCTTTATACCCTTGATGGCAGCGATCCCATGGCAGGCACCGGTGTTCCATATACCGCTCCCATCCCCAAAGATGGTGCAGACAACGGTGTGTTTACCATCAAGGCAGTGGCACACAAGGAAGGCTGGATTGATTCCAGCATCTTTGGAGACTATACCTTTGTAGCATCCGCCCCCACGTTCGATCCCTCCTCTGGCAGCTATACCGAGGCTCAGAACGTGGTGCTTGCCTCCTCCACACTGGATGCCACCATCCGCTATACCACCGATGGCAGCGATCCCAAAATCAACGGTATCGAGTATACTGATCCCATCGTGATTGATGTGAACAAGACCATTCTGGCGTATGCCTCCAAAGACGGATACCTTGATTCTGAAGTAGTGAGCGCCACCTATGCCATCGGCACCCACGTGCCCATGGTGGAAACACCTGTGATGACCCCCGCTTCCGGTACTTATCATACCGCACAAAGCGTGGAGATCGAGGTTTCCACTCCCGGTGCTGTGATCTATTACACGCTTGATGGCAGCGAACCCACCCAAACCTCTTCATTATATACTGTTCCCATCCCGCTGGATCTCAATAGCAGCAAAACCATCAAAGCCAAGGCGTTCAAGCCAGACTGGCTGCCCAGCGCCACGGCTACCGAACGCTATGTGATTACAGGCCAAGTGGCAGCGCCCACCTTCAACCCTCCCGCAGGAGATTATTACACTGCCCAAAATGTGGTGTTGCTCTCTGCCACCGAAGGTGCTTACTTCCGCTATACCACCGATGGAAACGATCCTGATGAGACCTCCACCCTGTATGTGACGCCGATTAACGTGCCCGCAGGCGAAGTGACCACCATCAAAGCCCGCGCTTACAAGGCAGATTGGCTTGATAGCGAGATTGGCACCGCCGTCTATAATGTGACTGGCAAAGTGGCATTCACGCCCCCCGTGATCACACCTCCCGCTGGCAATTATGACAGCGCACAGACTATCACCATCTCCGCTCCCATCCCTGCCACCGCCACGGTGAGATATACCATCGATGGCAGCACCCCCAGCGCTACGCATGGTATCATCTATACAGCACCCTTCAGCCTGGATACCACCGCCACGGTGAAGGCCATTGCCTATCTGGATGGCTGGGCTGATTCTGATGTGGTATCTGCCACATACAACTTTGGTGTGATAGCGCCGGTATTTGCCCCTGTTAGCGGAACCTATCCCGCTCTCACGGTATCCATTACCAGTGCCACAGAGGGAGCCTTGATCCGCTACACCCTGGATGGCACAGAGCCATCAGAGACTGTGGGAGTTCTTTACAGCACCCCCCATGGAGATGGCTGGCGATGCCACTTACAATTTCAAGGCCATTGCCTACAAGGAAGGCTGGCAAAACAGCATCGTGGTGCCTGCCACATACAACGTGACGGGACAGGTAGCAGATGTGGCATTCAGCGTTCCCAGCGGAACCTATACCACGGCTCAGTACTTGGTGCTCAGCAGCGCCACCCCCGGTGCCGCCATCTATTATACCCTTGATGGCAACGAGCCCACCCAAAGTTCTACCTTGTATACCACGGCGATTACCATTCCGTTGAATACCAGCATGGTGATCAGAGCCCGTGCCTATCGTAACGGCTGGCTGCCCTCCGGCATCACGCAGGGACAGTACAACGTTACCGGCACCACCGCCTTTGATCAACCTCACTTCACCCCTGCGCCGGGAACCTATCACAATGCCATCAATGTGAGCATTGCCCAGCCCATTCCCGCCAATGCGCAGGTCTATTACACCACCGATGGCACACCCCCCAGCGCTGATAATGGCACCCTGTACACGGGCTCCATCCCCATGGATAGCGCCCTTACCCTGCGTGCAGTTGCCATCCGTGAAGGATGGCTGCCCAGCAATATATCAGGTAACTACGACTTTATGGCTGCCGCACCTACCTTCCTGCCTCCCGCCGGTTCTTATGAGACCACCCAGCATGTGGTGCTCTCCTCCGGCACCCTGGGTTCCACCATCCGTTACACTACGGATGGCACCGATCCCAGCCTTACCAACGGCATGGATTACAGCGGCTCCATCGTGGTGAATATCAACCAAACCATCAAAGCTTATGCTTATAAACCCGGCTATCAGGATTCTCCGATAGTGATTGCCACCTACGCCATCGGCACCTACGTGCCTGTGGTTGCCACCCCTGTCTTTGATCCTCTGCCCGGCAATTTCACCGAGGCTGTGGAAGTGGCTATCTCCACTGCCACCCCTGATGCAACGATCCATTACACCCTGGATGGCAGCAATCCCACTGCCGGTTCACCTGAATACGTAAGCCCCATCACCGTTCCTGAACACAGTATGATGACCATCAAAGCCATCGCTTTCAAGGAAGAGTGGGATGCCAGCCAGATAGCTGTAGGCACCTACAACGTGACCGGAACGGTAGATGATGTGATCTTCACCCCTGCCGGTGGCAACTATCAGAGTGCCCAACAGGTTGTTCTCACCTCCCTCACAGATGGTGCTTACTTCCGCTATACATTGGATGGCACAGAGCCCACCAATAGCTCTCCGCTTTATACCACGGCCATCACGGTTCCGCTCAATAGCAGCGTCACCATCACCGCCCGTGCCTATAAGAGCGGCTGGGCTCCCAGCGCTGTTGGCAGCCAGACTTATAACGTTACCGGCAAGGTTACCTTCACACCTCCCGTAATCACACCCACTGCTGGCAATTATGACAGCGTTCAGACCATCACCATCTCCGCTCCCATCCCTGCCACCGCCACGGTGAGATACACTATCGATGGCAGCACACCCAGCGCTACGCATGGTATCATCTATACAGCACCCTTCAGTCTGGATACCACCGCCACGGTAAAGGTCATTGCTTATCTGGATGGATGGGCTGATTCTGATGTGGTATCTGCCACATACAACTTTGGTGTGATAGCGCCGGTATTTGCCCCTGTTAGCGGAACCTATCCCGCTCTCACGGTATCCATTACCAGTGCCACAGAGGGAGCCTTGATCCGCTACACCCTGGATGGCACAGAGCCATCAGAGACTGTGGGAGTTCTTTACAGCACCCCCATGGAGATGGCTGGCGATGCCACTTACAATTTCAAGGCCATTGCCTACAAGGAAGGCTGGCAAAACAGCATCGTGGTGCCTGCCACATACAACGTGACGGGACAGGTAGCAGATGTGGCATTCAGCGTTCCCAGCGGAACCTATACCACGGCTCAGTACTTGGTGCTCAACAGCGCCACCCCCGGTGCCGCCATCTATTATACCCTTGATGGCAATGAGCCCACCCAAAGTTCTACCTTGTATACCACGGCGATTACCATTCCGCTGAATACCAGCATGGTGATCAGAGCCCGTGCCTATCGTAACGGCTGGCTGCCCTCCGGCATCACGCAAGGACAGTACAACGTTACCGGCACCACCGCCTTTGATCAACCTCACTTCACCCCTGCGCCGGGAACCTATCACAATGCCATCAGCGTAAGCATTGCCCAGCCCATTCCCGCCAATGCGCAGGTCTATTACACCACCGATGGCACACCCCCCAGCGCTGATAATGGCACCCTGTACACGGGCTCCATCCCCATGGATAGCGCCCTTACCCTGCGTGCTGTGGCTATACGTGAAGGATGGTTACCCAGCTATATATCCGGTAACTACGACTTTATGGCTGCCGCACCTACCTTCCTGCCTCCCGCCGGTTCTTATGAGACCACCCAGCATGTGGTGCTCTCCTCCGGCACCCTGGGTTCCACCATCCGTTATACTACGGACGGCACCGATCCCAGCCTTACCAATGGCATGGATTACAGCGGTTCCATCGTGGTGAATATCAACCAAACCATCAAAGCCTATGCTTATAAGCCCGGCTATCAGGATTCTCCGATAGTGATAGCAACTTACGCCATTGGCACCTATGTGCCTGTGGTTGCCACCCCTGTCTTTGATCCTCTGCCCGGAAACTTCACCGAGGCTGTGGAAGTGGCTATCTCCACTGCCACCCCTGATGCAACGATCCACTACACTCTGGATGGCAGCAATCCCACTGCCGGTTCACCTGAATACGTAAGCCCCATCACCGTTCCTGAACACAGTATGATGACCATCAAAGCCATCGCTTTCAAGGAAGAGTGGGATGCCAGCCAGATAGCCGTAGGCACCTACAACGTGACCGGAACGGTAGATGATGTGATCTTCACCCCTGCCGGTGGCAACTATCAGAGTGCCCAACAGGTGGTTCTCACCTCTCTTACAGACGGTGCTTACTTCCGCTATACTCTGGATGGCACAGAGCCCACCAACAGCTCTCCGCTTTATACCACGGCCATCACGGTACCGCTCAATAGCAGCGTTACCATCACCGCCCGTGCCTACAAGAGCGGCTGGGCTCCCAGTGCTGTTGGCAGCCAGACCTATAACGTAACAGGTCAGGTAAGCTGGCCTGCCATGGTGTTCACCCCTGCCGGTGGCACCTATCCCGCACCGGTTGAAGTAAGTATTGCCCTGCCCAACCCCGCTGATGCCACCATTCGCTACACCCTTGATGGCAGCAATCCCAGCGCCACAACCGGAACTGTCTATACCGGCGCTCCTATCTATATCGGTGAAAATAGCACCTTGAAAGCCATCGCCTTCAAGGAAGGCTGGGGAGCATCCAGCATCGCCAGCGCCGCCTACCAGTTTGGCGTGGCATTGCCCGTATTCACTCCTGCAGCCGGCACCTATCAAAACTCCATCGATGTGGGCATCTCTTCCACCACTCCCGGCGCTCTCATCCGCTATACCACGGATGGAACCAATCCCACCCCTGAGCATGGCAATGTATACCTCAGTCCCATCACTCTTCCCGAAGACAGTGTGACTCTGTTCAAAGCCATCGCTTATCTGGATAATTGGAATGCCAGCGCTGTGGTAACTGCAAATTATATCATCACCGGCAAGGTATCAGATATGACATTTAGCATCCCCAGTGGAACCTACACCACCTCTCAGATCTTGGTGCTGAATACCACCACCCCCGGTGCATCCATCTATTACACTCTGGATGGCAGCGAGCCCACACAAGGCTCCGCCCTTTACACCAGCGCCATCATTCTTCCCCAGAATAGCCAGACGACAGTGAGAGCCCGTGCCTTCCGTAACGGCTGGATTCCTTCCAACATCACCAGTGGAGTGTATAACGTGACGGGAACCACCGCCTTTACATCACCCAATTTCATCCCTGCCCCCGGCACCTATGGCAATCCCATCAACGTGGGAATTGGCTCTGCCATTCCTTCAGATGCAGCCATCTATTACACCACCGATGGAACCGAGCCTTCACCCAGCAATGGCACCCTTTACAGCGCTCCCATCCCTGTGAATGAAGCCCTCACCATCAGAGCCGTGGCAGTGAAAGATGGATGGGTCTCCGGCCATATCAGTGGAGAATACACCTTCGCCGCGGCAGCCCCTGTGTTCAACCCTCCCGCTGGCTCATATCCCACCACCCAACACGTGGTCTTGAGCTCTGCCACTGTGGGCGCACTTATTCGCTATACCACAGACGGCAGCGATCCCAGCCCCACCAACGGAGAGAACTACACCGGCTCCATCGTGGTGAATATCAAC